>Ga0209536_100001732_pt1 | contig 35754 bp, 32 predicted proteins | sample DeeMarSeWOR28_12_FD_187461 | JGI IMG/M metagenome (GOLD analysis project Ga0209536, IMG submission 187461) | Marine sediment microbial communities from White Oak River estuary, North Carolina - WOR-2-8_12 (SPAdes) (version 2) | ecosystem: Environmental > Aquatic > Marine > Intertidal zone >...
CGCTTCAGGTCTCGGCAGCGAACGCCCCGAACCCTGCCTGTTTTGCTGGTGGTGGCGCCCGTTGCCGGCTTATGTCCCGGCCCGCGTATCCCGGTTTGACCATATTTGTGCGTACTGCCGCCTGTTTGTCGGCTTATGTTATCTTTTCAAATGCGCCGCGAATCGGTGGTAAGCTTCGCGACAGGGAAAACAAACAGGCTTGCGGGAAAGTGGCAAATCCAAGTCGATCAAAAAGACCCTATCTGATCAGAGCGATGCACGAATGGATGGCCGACAACGGCCATACTCCCCATATCGTCGTTAACGCTTCGGTCGACGGGGTAAGTGTACCGTCTGAGCACATCAAGGACGGCAAGATCATTCTGAACATCAGCGAATCCGCCGCGCATAACCTGAAACTCGTCAATGATTCGGTGAGTTTCCGGGCGCGCTTCGGAGGCGTGCCCTTCGACGTATGGGTGCCGATCAGCTCGATACTCGGAATCTACGCGCGAGAGACCGGCCAGGGAATGATCTTCTCCAACGATTCCGGCGCATCGGACTCCATGCAGGACCAGGACGAGGTCGAGGAGACACGTTCGCGGCCGCACCTGCGGGTCGTCAAGTAATCGCCTGGTCAGACGTCTCCCAGGAGCGTCGTGTCTATCAGGTCGCACAGGCAGTGAATCACCAGGAGATGCACCTCCTGGATCCGGGCCGTGCGTGTCGCTGGTACCCGGATTTCCACGTCTTCACCGTTGAACATACTCGCCATGCGGCCACCGTCGCGGCCCGATAGCGCCACGACACTCATGCCGCGCTCGTGCGCCGCGGCGATGGCGCGGCAGACATTCTCCGAATTGCCCGAGGTCGAGATGCCCAGCAGCACGTCCTCCGGTTTCCCCAGTGCGCGAACCTGCTTGCTGAAGATCTCGTCGTACGAGTAGTCATTGCTTATCGACGTAACGGTCGAAGCGTCCGTGGTGAGCGCCATTGCCGGCAATCCGGGACGCTCCATCTCGAAGCGGTTCAGCAGTTCGGAAGAGAAGTGCTGGGAGTCGGCAGCGGACCCGCCGTTGCCGCAGCTGAGGATCTTGCCGTCTTTCAGTAGTGCCCGGGCCATCAGCTCGCCGGCCGCGGCGATACTCTCGCTCAGGGCCTCTACGGCGCTTTGCTTGGTCGCAATGCTTTCCGCAAAATGCTCGCGAACGCGCGTTACTGCATCCATGATTCATGTACTCGTGATCGAATATGGACGGATTCTAGCAGCCATCGGCGGATACGTCCGTTCAGGGGGCGAAAGCGTCGCGAATCCACTCGACGGTGTGGCGCCCTTTGGCACAGCCATCGACGCCGACGACGTCGAATCGCGCCGTGTGGGACGACATTCCGGGGCGGGTCGCAAGGAACATGTCTGCCGTTCGGACAAGCTTGCTCTGTTTGCGCCGGTCCACGGTCACGGCCGCGCTCGAGAAAGCACCGGCCGAACGAAAACGAACTTCCACGAACACGAGGCACTTTTCATCGAGCATTATGAGGTCGATTTCGCCGTGCCGGCAGCGGTAATTGCGCTCGACCGGCCGCAGTCCCCTGGCCTGCAGGTATTGGTACGCGAGTTCCTCGGCAGCGAAGCCTACAGTTCTCGTGTCTCTTCGTACCACGTCTGGCCGTCGTCAGGATCTTCGGGCAATGGCGCACCATCTTCGCCAATCGCAGGCAGCGGCGCGTCGAGATCCCCGGGACCGGGCAACGGTACCGGTTCGCCGCGACGGAACTCGGCCCAAGCGAGCCGGCGGTGGATGCGGCCGCTGCTGTCCAGGTAAAGGACACCGGTGGCGCCGTCGATCTCCGGCATCGTGCCGCTGCGTGCCGCAAACAGGGGCGCAACGAGATGGTAGGCATCGTATCCCATCGCGTGCAGCCGGCCGAGGCGCCGTTCTTCCGGCCAGTACTCGCGGTAAAGGTCCGGCAGGTAGCGGATCCAGCTCTGCGGCGCGATGATCCAGGGCGTGTCCGCGAACCGGATGCCGTTCAGGTCCGAATCCGAGCGGCCGTCCATGGTGTATATCGAAGAGGTCGAGTAGACGGGCAGGTCGCCGGAGTAATGGAACTTGAGCTGCGACTTCAAGAGACGGCCTGACGCGCCATCGGCTGCCAGGAAGATGAAGTCCACGTCCTGACGGCGGCGCGGATCGAATTGCAGCGGCGAACCGATATTGGCGCGCAATCGCTGGTAACGGCTAACGCTTCCGGCAAGCCCCATCAGCTCTTCGATCGTGCGCGAGAAATCCGGGCTTTCCGCAGTGAAGCTGCGGTAATCGAGCAACACGCCGCCCTGAGCCTCGAACTCGGTTGCGAAAGCCGTTAGCAGACGGCGCCCCCAGTTGCTGTCCGCAACCAGCGCGACCGCCGTCCTATGCCCGTCCTGCAGCGCACGCGTCGCGGCGGACACCGCTTCGTCTTCGGGTGCGAGCGCGAACTGGAACAAACCGGGCGGCGGCAGCGACTCGTCCGGCAGGTAGTTCAGCGTGAGAACGGGCACGGGCACGAGGATATCGTTCGCGAGCTCGTTCACGTTGTTGCGCAGCAGCGGTCCGACGACGAATTCGGCGCCATCCTCCACGGCCGACGTATAGGCCGCGCTCGGCCCCCCTTCGGCATCGACGTCGTAGACACGGATGGACTGGCGATCGTCCAGGCCGCCGGCGCTGGCGAAATAGGCGCCGAGAAAACCGTTTTGCACGGCTTTCCCCGCGCTCGCCGCGCGGCCGCTCAAAGGCAGCAGCAGGGCAATACTCCGGGGGTATGTGAGCAATTGATCCTCGGAGAAGTCCAGGCCGTCGAGTACGCTCATTGCCGGGTGCCCGGTGTTGCGCTCACGCCAGCGCACGACGCCATTGCTCCAGCCGATACCTTTTTGCCCGGTTGCCGTGGCGAGCGAGCCGAGCGTGAGCCAGCCGCGCACCGTCGGATCGGTAGCCGTTTCAGCCGCGGCGCGCAGCACTTGGGGGTCGCTGACAAGCAGACCCTGCCAGATCCGTTCACGATTGCGCTCGATGCGCTGCGGGTCGTCCAGCCAGCTCTCGCGCTGCAGCAGCAACTCGATCGCGCGCGTCGGTTCCTGCAGTTGAAACCAGGCGTCTGCACGCAGCGCCTCTACCCGCAGACGCAGGTCGGGCGGTAACGACTGCCGGCTCAGCGACTCGAGTGAATCGCGCGCTCGCTCGGCTTCTCCCCTGAAGAGGAGCATTGCGGCATTGGTTGAATTCCAGCGCCACAAGAGCTCTCCGGATTGCGGCTGGGCGACATCGCGAAAAGCATTCTGCGCGCGCACCGCGTCCCCGGCATCGAGCCAGTTGTCCACGGCCAGCAGAGTAAGGCGGTCGCGTTCAGCGCCGCTGGCTTCGGCGGCAAGGCCGATATAGACACCAGCCGCTGCCTCGTACTCGCCGTTCTGGACGAGCCGCTCGGCGCGGGATTCGGCGGAACCGGCAAACCCTCCGCCGCCGGTCGTTTCGCAGGCGGTGATGAGCAGCGAGACCAGCAGCACGGCAACCGTGCTTGCGTTGCGGTTCCATTGCCGGGCAGGATGTCTTTCAGAATTCATTCGTCGTGCACTTCTTGATAAGGGCCGGAATCGAGCGCGTTATGAGCGGCACATTGTTCGTCGTTGCCACACCGATCGGAAACCTCGAAGACCTGTCTCCGCGAGCACGCCAGACACTCGCCGCAGTGGATCTCGTTGCCGCCGAGGATACCCGCCACACCGGGCGATTGCTATCGCATTTAGGGGTGAAAACACGGCAATTTGCACTGCACGAGCACAACGAGGTGCGTGCTGCGCAGTCTCTCGTCGAGCAGATGCAAGACGGCAAATCGGTGGCTTTGGTCAGTGACGCCGGCACGCCGCTGGTGAGCGATCCGGGCTACCGGCTCGTGCGGGCGGCGCACGAAAACGGCCTCACGGTGTCGCCGATCCCGGGTCCTTGTGCGGTCACCGCCGCACTATCGGTGTCGGGATTGCCGACCGATCGCTTCTGTTTCGAGGGCTTCCCGCCGGCGAAAGCCGCGGCGCGTCGCAAGTGGCTGCAGTCCCGTGCCGCCGACAGTCGCACGCTGTTGTTCTTCGAGGCGGTGCACCGCATAGCGGCAACGCTTGCCGACATGGTCGACGTCTTCGGTGCGGATCGCGAGGCCTTTCTCGGCCGCGAGCTCACCAAGCTGCACGAGCAGTGCCGGAAAGCGAGCCTCGGCGAACTGCTCGAAGACGTCGGCAACGGGACGATTGTGCATAAAGGTGAATTCGTCGTCGCTGTTCACGGGGCGGAGGATGTATCGGCATCATCCACCGACACGGACCGTCTTCTCAGGGAGCTCGCCAAGGCGCTGCCGCCAAAAAAGGCCGCGACGATCGCGGCCCGGGTCACAGGCGAAAAACGCAATGCGCTGTATCAGCGCTTGCTGGAGATCAGGGATGGCGGCGACCCCTGAGCGTCGCGCGGCGGTGCGTAGTCAGGACTCGCAGCGTTACGATCAGGACCAGCGCCGCAACTGCGTGCCGGAACTGCGCCTCCGGAGCGCCGAACAACGGCGCCAGCGTGTTCCATGACCACAGAACAGCGACGACGGTAGCGGCGAATGCCGCCGCAGCCAGGAGCAGGTGCTTCGCTTCAATACGGTTCATTGCTTTCTCCTTGTTTCAGGTTGTGAAAATACATGGCTTGCAGTGTGCGCCGGGTACATTCGATGTCGTCCATCGGAATGTCGGCAAACAGCTGGTCGAGCAACTCTGACTCGGCGGCGCGGATCTTCCTGAACAGCTCCCGGCCGACGTGCGTGAGGGCGAAGAGCGGTGAGCGTTTGTGGCGCGGATTCGGACGCGACTCGAGAAACCCGTCTTCGAGCAGGGCATTCACGGTGACCTGTATGTGCTGCCGCGACACCTGGTAGCGCGTGGCGATAGCCGGCACGGACAGTGCAGCGTCGGGGTACAGAAACTCGAGCACGGCCCGGTCGGCGGCCGACAGGCCGTGCGCCTGCAGATAGGTGTCTGCCAGCTGTGCCATGGCGCGGAAGAGGCGCCGGATCAGCCAGGTGACGTCATATTGCGGCGAATGGGATTGCATGCGATCAACCACGCTATTTGACAACTCGATTGTCATTATGATTCTTGACAAGTTAGTTGTCAAGTTGATTAATCGCGGGCGCGCAAACCTGTGAAATGCTATAGAATTCGCGGTCCGGAAAGGCCGGAGTTGGCCAGGCAATCGCTGCTTGAGAAAAGCAGAGGAAAGTCCGGGCTCCTTCGGACAGGGCGCCAGGTAACGCCTGGAGGGCGCAAGCCCATGGAAAGTGCCACAGAAAACAAACCGCCGGGCGTATGCCCGGTAAGGGTGAAAAGGTGCGGTAAGAGCGCACCGCGCGACTGGTAACAGTTCGCGGCACGGTAAACCCCGCCCGGAGCAAGACCAAATAGGGGAGTGCGTGGCTTCACGGCCACACCGCCGGTCCCGAGCGGACTCCCGGGTAGGTTGCTGGAGGCGGCCGGTGACGGCCGTCCTAGATGAATGATTGTCCTCGACAGAACCCGGCTTATTGCCAGCTCCGGCTTTTCCGATTCCCTGCTGTTGCGCAAATAAGGCCGCGGGCGGCCGTTTTCAGCCCCCTGTCGCCGTTCGCCGACCGAAAACTCACCTGATTTGGAAGAAGTTGATATAAGCGATTGATTTCGCTTGCGCGATTCTTGCCATTTTTTGCCCGAATTGGGCCACCCCATCGCCCCTAAGTGCCTGTAGAACAACCATAAATCGATGTGCGTTGTTGACGCTTGGCGGGGTCAAACCTATAGTGTCGAAAAGTGGAAAAAAGTGGGAGGAAATGGGCGCCGCTCCCGGAATTCGTGCCAGAAGAACGAAACCGGACCTGCCCGAGCTGTTGTGTTTCGAGGGGCCACCAAAGTCACGCTGGACGCCAAGGGGCGTATGGCAATACCGACCCGGTATCGGGATCGGATTGCTGCCCGTTGTGAGGGCCAGATCATCGTTACCGTGGACAAGGATCACTGCCTCCTGGTCTATCCGCTGCCGGACTGGGAAGAACTGGAGCGCAAGCTCGTCCGTCTCCCCAGCATGAACAAGGTCGCACGTCGAATAGTGCGGATTATGGTCGGTTATGCGACCGAGGTCGACATGGATGCGAACGGACGCATCCTCGTGTCACGAGAGTTGAGGGATTTTGCCTCGCTCGAGAAGAACGCAATTCTGATCGGGCAGGGCAACAAGTTTGAACTTTGGGATGAAGCAACCTGGAACGACAAGCGGGACGCCTGGCTCAGCGAGGAAGACGAAGGCGAGCTGCCGGCGGAACTCGAGTCGATCTCTTTCTAGGCTGCTGAACATCGCATGAGCAGCAACGCGCATACGCCGGTGCTGCTGGGGCCGGTCCTCGAAGGACTGCATATAAAAGCGAACGGTTGTTACGTCGACGGGACGTTCGGCCGTGGGGGGCATAGCAGCGCCATTCTCGAACGATTGTCTGCGGACGGACGCCTGATAGCGATCGACCGTGACCCGCAGGCAATCGCATCGGCACCGGAGGCACTGCTGGCGGACCCGCGATTCGAGTTAATACGAGGTGAATGTGCGCAACTTGAGAAGTTCATTGAGGAAAGAGATCTCGTCGGACGCGTGGACGGGGTGCTACTCGATCTCGGCGTCTCATCGCCGCAGCTGGACGAAGCAGGTCGCGGCTTCAGTTTCCTCCGTGACGGTCCTCTCGACATGCGAATGGATCCGGACGCAGGAATCAGCGCCGCAGACTGGCTCGCACGCGTGGATGAAAAGGAATTGAAGCGGGTTCTGAAAATCTACGGGGAAGAGCGTAATGCGGCGCGAATTGCGCGCGCAATTGTGTCGGCGCGCGAGGATGCGCCCATTCGGCGCACCGGTCAGCTGGCGAAAGTCATCGCTGACGCCGCGCCATCTCACGGCGACAGGATCCATCCGGCCACGCGCTCGTTCCAGGCGATCCGGATCGTCATTAATGACGAACTGGAGCAGCTTCGCGCCGTGCTCGGGCAGATCGTGAACGTGCTGCGGCAGGGCGGCCGCCTTTGCATTATCAGCTTCCACTCCCTGGAGGACCGGCTGGTCAAACGCTTCATTCGGGAGGCGTCGCGCGAGCCCGAACAATACCGCGGCATGCCCTCGGTCCCGCCGGAGTACCGCCCGAAGTTGAAGCCGATCGGCAAGCTCATCGAAGCGACGGCCGAGGAGATTGCAGCGAACAGGCGCGCTCGCAGCGCACGGCTGCGCGTGGCGGAGCGGCTGTGATGATCTTCGAGTCGAAAGCACAGCCAGCACTGCTCGTGCTCGTTTTCGCGTCCGTCTGCGTCATGAGCGCGATGGCGCTCGTCTACACCAAGCACGAGGCGCGCAAACTGTTTGTCGAGCTCGAAACGCTGACGCACGAGCGCGACGAGCTGAATATCGAGTGGGGCCAGCTGCAGATCGAACAGAGCACCTGGGCGACGCATGCCCGCATCGAGCAGGTCGCACTCGACCGGTTGTCGCTGGTGCGGCCCCAGTCCACCGAAATATTCGTCATCGAACGCCCATGACGCGCGGAGCCGAAACGAAAACCCGGACGGCGAAACGGTTTGTCGGCAGGGTGACACTGGTATTGGTGTTCTTCTCGATGGTCGCGGCCGCCCTCGCGGCACGCGCCGTGCACCTGCAGGTGCTGAACAGGGAGTTCCTGAACCAGCAGGCCGACACGCGTCATCTTCGCCGCGAGAGAATCTCCGCGCACCGCGGCACTATCACCGACCGCAACGGTGAGCCGCTTGCGATAAGCACCCCGGTCGACAGCGTCTGGGCCAATCCGAAAGAGCTGGCGCCAGCCGTCGACAACGTGCCGCAGCTGGCACGTGCGCTGGGCCTCGATCCCCAGCTCCTCATGCGGCGCATCACGCGCAGCATGGACAAGGAGTTCCTGTATCTGAAGCGCCACCTGAGCCCGGAACAGGCGCAGCAGGTTCTCGCGCTCAAGCTGCCCGGCGTCAACGTGCAGCGCGAGTACCGGCGTTACTACCCGGCGGGCGAGGTCACGGGACACCTTGTCGGCTTCACCGACATCGACGACGAGGGCCAGGAAGGCCTGGAGCTTGCGTTCAATCACTGGCTGGCCGGCGAGTCGGGCGCCAAGCGCGTGCTCAAGGATCGCCTGGGACGATCGGTCGAAAATGTGGAAAGCATCCGGCCGGCGCGCCACGGCAAGAACCTCCGGACCAGTATCGACCTGCGCATACAGTACCTCGCTTACCGAACGCTGAAAGCCGCGATTCAGTCCTACAACGCGGAGTCCGGTTCCATCGTCGTGCTCGACGTCAGGACGGGCGAAGTGCTCGCGATCGTGAATCAGCCCACCTACAACCCGAACGACCGCTCGCAGTTTTCCGCGGAACGCTATCGCAATCGCGCGGTCACCGACATATTCGAGCCCGGCTCGAGCATCAAGCCGCTCGTCGTCGCCGCGGCACTCGAGAGTGGCGAGTTCCGGCCGAGCAGCATCATCGACACGGCGCCGGGCTACGTGACGGTGGGGGCGAAGACCATCGAGGACAGGCGCAATCTGGGGCGTGTCAGCCTGACGACGATCCTCGCGCGTTCCTCGAATGTCGGGGTCACGAAACTGGCCATGTCGCTGCAGCCCGACCAGCTGTGGCAGACGATGACGGAGTTCGGGCTGGGTTCACTGACGTCCAGCGCGTTTCCCGGTGAATCGGCGGGCCTGCTTACCCACTTCAGCAACTGGAAGCCGATCAGCCAGGCGACACTGGCATACGGTTACGGCGTGTCCGTCACGGCCCTGCAGCTGGCCCAGGCTTATTCGGCCCTCGGTAACGGCGGCCGCCTGTACCCGGTGTCGCTGGTCGCGCTCGAATCTCCGAACGAGGGCCTGCAGGTCGTCGCACCGGACACGGCCGCCGCGGTGCGCCGCATGCTGGAGGAGGTCGTAAGGCCCGGCGGAACCGGCACGAAGGCGGCCGTCGCCGGCTACAGGGTGGCCGGAAAGACCGGCACGGCCTGGAAATTCGCCGCCGGCGGCTACTCCGAGGACAAATACATTTCGATATTCGCGGGTCTCGCGCCGGCCAGCGATCCACAGCTCGCGGCGGTTGTCGTCATCGACGAGCCGTCCGGAGAACTCTATTACGGCAGTGACGTTGCGGCGCCTGTCTTCGCTGACATCATGACCGAGTCCCTGCGCCTGCTCGCCGTGCCGCCCGATGCGCTCCCGGCGCGCGACCCCGGCAGCATCATGCAGGCGATGAGTCGATGAACATGCCGGCGCATCAGATACATCCTTCGATGACCATCGCAACGTTGCTGCGAGGACTCGCCGACGCGCCCGAGATCGCAATCAGCGGTATCGCGAGTGACACGCGGGACGTCCGCGAAGGCGCACTGTTTCTCGCCTGTCGCGGCGAGCGCAGCCACGGGCTGGATTATGCAGCGCGGGCCATCGATGCCGGCGCCGCGGCCATTGCCTACGATGCATCGACGGCTCGCAAGATCCCCGATGTCGACGCCCCGCTCATTCCCGTGGACGGGTTGCGCAGCCGGCTCGGTGAAATTGCGAATCGTTTCTACGACTATCCGTCGCAGTCGGTCAGGGTCCTGGCTGTCACGGGCACGAACGGCAAGACGACCGTCGCGTGGCTGCTCGCGCAGAGCCTGCAGCGGCTCGGCAGGGGTTGCGGCTACGCAGGTACGCTCGGCTACGGCGTGGACGAAATGAGCGGTGGCGAGGGCATGACCACGCCCGACGTTGTCGAAATGCACCGGCGCCTCGCAATGATCCGCGACGCCGGCGCCGACCACGCCGCCGTGGAGGTTTCGTCGCACGCACTGGCACAGGACCGCATCGACGGCGTTACGATCGATACCGCGCTGTTCACGAACCTGACCCACGACCACCTCGATTATCACGGCGACATGCAGGCTTACGGCGAGGCCAAGGCCTCGTTGTTCCTCGCCGCCGGGCCAGAGCGCCAGATCATCAATGTCGATTCGGATTTCGGCCGCGAACTGGCGGGGCGGTGCGGGCGGGACGCCATACGCGTGTCGATGGACGCTGCACGCGTCGAGAGCGGCTCGCCGTACGTCGTCCTTCACGCCACGGCGTCAACGGCGCACGGCTTCGACGTTTCGATCGCGAGTTCCTGGGGCGAAGGGCGGTTGCATCTGCCGCTGCACGGCCATTTCAATGTCGCCAACGCGGCGCTGGTACTCGCGTTCCTGCTCAGCGACGGTATACCCCTCGCTGCGGCAAGCGCCGCGCTGGAAGCCGCGAAGGCGCCGCCAGGACGCCTGCAGCGCGTCGACGTCGACGCGGGTCCCGAGGTCTTCGTGGACTATGCCCACACGCCGGCCGCTGTCGAATCGGCTCTCGGCGCGTTGCGGCCGCACTGCGACGGCGAGTTGTGGTGCGTGTTCGGCTGCGGCGGCGATCGCGACGTTGGCAAACGTCCCCTGATGGCGAGCGCCGTCGAGCGTTTTGCAGACCGGGTCGTGGTCACGAATGACAATCCGCGCAGCGAAGAACCCGGGCACATTATCGAGGCTATTCTCGGCGGGCTCGAGAAGCCTGCATCCGCGACGGTGATCGAAGACAGGGGCGCGGCGATTGCCTGGACGATCGGTAACGCGGCCGCAGGCGATGTCGTGCTCCTCGCGGGCAAGGGCCATGAAAACTACCAGCTTATCGGTGGCGAACGCCGCGATTTTTCCGACTACGGCATCGCGGCCGCCAGCCTGGCGACGCGCAAACGCCGCGCGGAGGGGGGCGAGTGATGTCGACGCTGGCCGCCGCCGCCGATTCCATGCACGGCAAGCTGCATGGCGCCGATCGCCCGTTCAGCGGCGTCAGCATCGACACACGCACGCTGCAGCAGGGTGAACTCTTTATCGCACTGCAGGGGCCGAACTTCGACGGCTGCGACTACGTCGGCCAGGCCCGCGACAAGGGCGCGGCAGGCGCTGTCGTGCCGAGAGTCGTCGACGCGGACATCGCGCAGATCACGGTGGAAGAATCCAAACGCGCACTGGGCGAGCTCGGTGCCGCGTGGCGGCAGCAGCTGTCGCCCATCGTGGTTGGCGTGACGGGCAGCAACGGCAAGACGACGCTAAAGGAGCTGACGGCGGCATGCCTTGGCACGACTGCGCCGACCCTGGCGACGCATGGCAACCTGAACAACGACATCGGCATGCCGCTGATGTTGACCCGCATCGAAGACCAGCACCGCTTCGCGGTGATCGAGATGGGGGCGAATCACGTTGGCGAAATCGCCTACCTTACGGCACTGGCGAAGCCCGACATCGTCGTTATCACCAACGCGGGTGCTGCACATCTCGAAGGTTTCGGTTCGCTCGACGGCGTCGCGCGCGGAAAAGGCGAGATCCTGTGCGGTGAAGCCCGGCCGAAGGTGGCTATCCTCAACGCCGACGACCGCTATTTCGACTACTGGTCGAAGCTCGTCGAGGATACGCGCCTGATCAGGTTCGGGATCGAGGCCGATGCCGACGTCTACGCGCGCAATATCGTGGCCGAGGCCAGTTGCTCGTCCTTCGATCTTCATCTGCCCGGCGGCGAGATCGACGTCAGGCTGCCGCTTTCCGGGCTGCACAACGTCAGGAATGCCTGCGCTGCGGCTGCGATCGCCATCGCGGCCGGTATCGACATCGCGGACATCAAGGCGGGTCTGGAATCCGTGAAGCCCGTCGAAGGCCGACTCCGGCGCCTCGCAGGGATCAACGGCGCGACCATATACGACGACAGCTACAACGCCAATCCGCTGAGTGTCGTCGCCGCTGCCGAATTCCTCGCGTCATTGCCGGGCGACAATATTCTCGTGCTCGGCGACATGGGCGAACTCGGAGACGATGCAGCGCGAATGCATGCCGATACCGGGGCACAGGTCCGACAGGCAGGTATTTCACGGCTACTGGCCACGGGAGACCTGTCCCGGAACACGGTAGAGGGTTTTGGCACGGGCGCGAGCTGGCATGCCGATATCGATGAACTCGCGGCAGGTCTGATGCCCGAACTGCACGGCGGTATGAACATCCTCGTCAAGGGTTCCCGCTTCATGCGCATGGAGCGTGTCGTGGAAGCGCTGCGCGATCCGCAGACCGCGAGCGGGGAGGCCTGACCGTGCTGCTCTACCTGACGAATTACCTGGCGCAGTTCGAGTCCGGCTTCAACGTCTTCAACTACCTGACGATGCGCGCGATCCTCGGGGCACTCACGGCGCTCATCCTGTCGTTCGTGATCGGTCCGCGCATGATCGCAAAGCTCAGCAGGAACCAGGTCGGTCAGCCGGTTCGGGAAGAAGGTCCGGTCACTCATCTGCCCAAAGCCGGCACGCCAACGATGGGCGGTGCGCTCATCCTGACTGCGATCGCCGTGAGCACGGTGCTGTGGGCCGATCTCGAAAACCACTTCGTCTGGGTGGTTCTTTTCGTCATGTTGTCGTTCGGCGTGATCGGCTACGTCGACGACTACAAGAAACTCATATTGCAGGACCCGGCCGGGATCTCGGCCGGACAGAAGCTCTTCTGGCAGTCTGCAGCGGCGATCACCGCTGCCATTGCTTTGTACGTTACGGCGACCGATGAGGTTTCTACCTCATTGCTGATTCCGTATTTCAAAGACCTCTCGATACCGCTCGGCATGTTTCAGGTCGTTGTGACGTACTTCTTTATTGTTGGCTTTTCGAACGCCGTCAACCTGACCGACGGCCTCGATGGCCTTGCGATCATGCCGACCGTACTCGTGGGCGGCGCGCTGGGCGTGTTTGCCTATGTAACGGGCAACGTCAATTTCTCCGGCTATCTCGATATTCCATATGTTGCGGGCACCGGTGAGGTTCTTGTTTTTTGTGCCGCGTTGGCCGGGGCGGGACTGGGCTTCCTCTGGTTCAACACCTACCCGGCACAGGTCTTCATGGGCGATATCGGCGCGCTGGCGCTCGGCGCCGCGCTCGGAGTGACTGCGGTCATCGTCCGGCAGGAGATCGTGCTCGCGATCATGGGCGGCGTGTTCGTGATGGAGACGCTGTCGGTCATCATCCAGGTCGCATCGTTCAAGTTGACGGGGCGCCGCGTGTTCCGCATGGCGCCGATACATCATCACTTCGAACTGAAGGGCTGGGCCGAGCCCAAGGTGATCGTCCGCTTCTGGATCATCACCGTCATCCTCGTGTTGATTGGTTTCGCGAGCCTGAAGATTCGATGAGCGCGGTGAAGAAAAAGAAGGCAAAAGCCAAAGCCCGGTCTCGCTCGAAGGCGGCGAAAAAGGATCTCGTGCTCGGGCTGGGTGCCACCGGTTTGTCCGTTGCGCGCTACCTGCAGCGAACGGGTAGCGACGCCGTGTTTCTGGACAGCCGCGAGGAACCGCCGGGTCTGCAGGAACTCGACGAACTGTGGCCCGACGCCGACCGCGAGCTCGGCAGCAGTGAGCTTCCGCCGAATGTCGCGCGCGTCATCGTCTCACCCGGCATCGCGGACACCGATGCACTCGTCAAGGCGGCGCGCGAAGCCGGGCTCGAGATCGTCTCGGACATCGAGCTGTTCGTACGCGATGCGAACGCACCGTTCATCGGTATCACGGGATCGAACGGCAAGAGCACCGTGACGACACTTCTCTATCACATGTGCCGTGCGGCGGGGCACAGCGCGCTGGCGGGTGGCAATCTCGGGCAGCCCGCCCTCGACCTGCTCGCGGAGGAAGAACCGGACTTCTATGTGCTGGAGCTGTCGAGCTTCCAGCTGCAGCGTACGCAGACGCTGCCGGCAAAGGTCGCTGTCCTGCTCAACGTCACGCCCGACCACCTCGACTGGCACGCGAGCGAAGAGGAGTACCGCGAGGCGAAGTACAGCATCTTCCGCGCAGCGGAAGCCGCGGTCATCAACCGCGAGGATAGCGAAGCCGCCGAGCGCACGAAGCACATCGACCGGGTGATCAGCTTCGGTCTCGACGCGCCGGAGGACGGGCACTACGGCATTCGGCGCGAGGACGACCAGGTATTCCTCGCGCGGGGCGACAACGTGCTGCTCGCCGTGAGCGAACTGGCGCTCTTCGGGCTGCACAACCAGGCAAATGCGCTGGCGGCGCTCGCCGCAGGCGAACTGCTCGGGCTCGACATGCAGGCGATGCTGCAGGTGCTGTGCGAGTTTCCCGGGCTGCCGCATCGCATGCAGTTCGTGCGCCGGGTTGCCGCGGTCAACTACGTCAACGATTCGAAAGCGACCAACGTCGCTGCAGCCATCGCGTCGATCCAGTCGGTCGACGGGATGCTGGTGCTGATCGCGGGTGGCGAAGGCAAGGGCGGGGACTTCAGTGCCCTCGCGGAGCCGCTCGAGAACAAGTTGCGCGCAGCGGTTTTGATCGGCAGGGATGCCGAAGCCATCGAGTCCGCCCTCGATACGATCATGCCGACCTATTTCGCTCGCGACATGGAGGACGCGGTGCAGCAGGCTGCCGCATTCTCCGAGTCCGACGATACGGTGTTGCTGGCGCCGGCGTGTGCCAGCTTCGACCAGTTCGACAACTACGCAGCACGCGGTGACGCGTTCTGCAGGGCGGTGGAGGCGCTGAGAGCATGACAGCCAGGGCCGCAACATCGCCGTTCCCCGCACGCCTGCGCACCTCTCTGCAGCTCGACCCCGTGTTGCTCGGCCTGATACTGACGCTGTTGCTGGGCGGTTTCGTCGTGCTTGCGTCGGCGTCCATCTCGGTGTCCGACAACCTCACGGGCCACGCTTTCTACTACGTCGAGCGGCAGTTGCTCGCGGCGCTTATCGGCGCAGCAGCCGGCGTCGCCTGCCTCTACATTCCCATGCAGGTGTGGCGTACTGCGGGCCCGCTGATGTTGCTCGCAGGCCTGGCGCTGCTGTTCCTGGTGCTCCTGCCGGCCGTCGGGTACGAGGTGAACGGCGCCCGCCGCTGGATTCGTTTCGGGGTGCTCAACCTGCAGGTCTCCGAACCGGCACGGTTGTGCTTCATCATCTACCTCGCCGGCTACCTCGTGCGTCACAACAAGGATTTGCGCGAACGGTTCAGGGGCTTCCTGAAACCAATGATCGTGCTGAGCATCGCATGCGCTGCATTGCTGGCCGAACCGGATTTCGGTGCGGCCATCGTGCTGCTGGCGACTGCACTTGCGATGCTGTTCGTGGCGGGCGCGCGGGTTCGCGATTTCCTGATTTTTTTCGCCGCTGGCACCGTCGCGATGGCGTTTCTCGCGATCACGTCGCCGTACCGCATGCAGCGTCTGACCGGGTTTCTCGACCCGTGGTCCGATCCCTACAACTCGGGCTTCCAGCTCACGCAGTCGCTCATCGCCATCGGCCGCGGCGAGTGGTTCGGCGTCGGACTCGGCAATAGCGTGCAGAAGCTCTTCTACCTGCCGGAAGCGCACACCGATTTCGTGTTTGCCGTATTCGCGGAGGAATTCGGCCTGGCCGGTTCCTGCATTCTCATCTTCCTGTTCGCCGCGCTGCTGTGGCGTATTTTCCGGCTCGGCATTCGAGCCATCGAGTCGGACCGCAGTTTCGAAGCCTACATGGCGATCGGCATCGGCACCTGGCTCGGCCTGCAGGCGTTCATCAACCTCGGCGTCAACATGGGCATCCTGCCGACGAAAGGACTCACGCTGCCGCTGATCAGCTACGGCCGCTCGAGCCTGATTGTCACCATGATGGCGCTCGGCATGCTGTTGCGGATTCATCATGAACTGATCGTCGATGCGTCGCAGCCGAATCGCAGGCGGCAGCGCAAGCCGGCTGCTGCGCGGAGCAAACGCAAATGAGCGGCCGGCCGATACTGGTCATGGCAGGCGGCACGGGTGGTCATGTGTATCCGGCACTCGCTGTCGCGCGTGCCCTGCAGCAGCATTCGCGCGACGTCGTCTGGCTGGGCACGCACCGCGGCCTCGAGTCGCGCGTGGTGCCGGCCGCCGGCATCGACATGGAATGGGTCAGCGTACGCGGCCTGCGCCGCAAGGGTCTGCTCGCACTGGTCATTGCGCCCGCGCAGCTCGCCTGGGCCCTCCTTCAGTCCCTGGCCGTCATCATCCGACGCCGCCCGGCCGCGGTACTCGGCATGGGCGGCTTCGTCAGCGGGCCCGGCGGCGTCGCCGCCTGGCTCACCCGCCGGCCGCTCGTGATTCACGAGCAGAACGCGGCCGCGGGGCTGACCAACCGTCTTCTGGCGCGTCTTGCCCGGGTTGTGCTGCAAGCCTTCCCGGGCAGTTTTAATTCCAGCGTCCGCGCGGAAACCGTGGGAAACCCGGTTCGCGAGGACATCGCTGCCGTGCCCGCGCCCGAGTTGCGCTATGCCGAACGCGAGGGCCCGCTGCGGTTGCTCGTGCTCGGGGGTAGCCAGGGGGCACTGGCGCTCAACCGGACCGTGCCCGCGGCACTGGCACGGCTGCCCGAAGAGCTGCGGCCAGTCGTGCGGCACCAGTGCGGCGCGGCGACGATCGACAGGGCGCGCGAGGCGTATGCGGCCGCCGGGCTCGATGCCGAGCTCGTGCCGTTCATCGAGGACATGGCGTCCGCCTATGCCTGGGCCGACCTCGTGGTGTGCCGTGCGGGAGCGCTGACGGTAGCGGAACTCTGCGCGGTCGGCGTGCCAGCCGTGTTCGTTCCGTACCCGGCTGCCGTCGACGATCACCAGACCGCCAATGCACAGCCGCTGGTGGAGGCCGGCGCAGCGGTGCTTATCCAGGAAGCGGATCTGAGCGACGTCTCGCTCGCCGACGAATTGAAGCGCTGGCTGGCATCGCGCGCAGATTTACTCGAGCGCGCCGCACGGGCACGTCAGCTGGCACGTCCACAGGCCCTGCAGCGCATTGCCGAGCTTTGCCTGCAGCTCGCGGGAGACCCGGCATGATCAACCGAATGCGTCGTATCCATCGCATCCACTTCGTCGGCATTGGCGGGTCCGGGATGTCGGGTATAGCCGAGGTGATGCTGAGCCTCGGTTACGACGTGCAGGGCTCGGATCTCAAGCCGAACAATCAGACCCGGCGTCTCGAACAGCAGGGCGCTACCGTATTCATCGGCCACGCTGAAGAAAACATTCGCGACGCTGACGCGGTTGTCGTCTCCAGCGCGGTCGATGAAACCAATCCCGAGGTTGCCGCTGCGCGCGAGCAGCTAATGCCGGTCGTACCGCGGGCCGAGATGCTCGCCGAGTTAATGCGGTTTCGCTACTCGATTGCCGTGGCCGGTACCCACGGCAAGACGACCACCACGAGCCTCGTAGCCAGCGTGCTCGCCGAAGGCGGGCTCGACCCGACCTTCGTCATCGGCGGACGCCTCAAGAGCGCCGACGCGAATGCGCGGCTGGGACAGGGTGAATATCTCGTCGCGGAGGCCGATGAGAGCGACGCATCGTTCGTACACCTGAAGCCGATGCTCGCGGTCGTGACAAATATCGACGCGGACCACATGTCGACCTACGACGGCGATATCGGCAAGCTGCGTTCCGGTTTCGTCGAGTTCCTGCACAACCTGCCGTTCTACGGGCTCGCCGTCGTATGCGGAGACGACCCCGGCGTGCAGAAGATAATGGGCAGCATCGGACGCGCGGTCGTCACCTATGGTCTCGATGAGGGAGCAGACCTGCGTGCCCGGAACATCGAGTTCGACGCGGGCAAGACGCGCTTCGACGTCATGCGCGGTGGCGACAGGCCCGCGCTGCAGATCACGCTGCGTCTGCCCGGCTTGCACAATGTCCGCAACGCGCTCGCCGCAATTGCCGTGGCCGAGGAACTGCAGATTGCCGATGACGCAGTCGTGAAAGCGCTGGAAAATTTCGAGGGCATCGACCGGCGTTTCCAGAGTCTCGGCGAGATCGATACCGCTACGGGCAAGATCATGCTCATCGACGACTACGGCCACCACCCGACGGAGGTCGCGGCGACGATCGCCGCAGCAAGAACGGGCTGGCAGGATCGGCGAATCGTGCTCGTGTTCCAGCCGCACCGTTACACGCGGACCCGCGACCTCATGGACGATTTTGCGCAGGTGCTCTCCGAGGCGGACGTGCTCGTGCTGCTGGACGTCTATGCTGCGGGTGAAGAACCGATCGCCGGCGCTGACGGTCGTGCGATTGCCCGGGCGGTTCGTTCGCGCGGCGCGGTGGAGCCCGTGTTCGTCGAATCGCTCCAGGATCTGCATCCCGTGCTTGCCGATATTCTCGAGGACGGCGACCTGGTCTTGACGATGGGCGCGGGCGATATCGGCGCCTACGCTGCGACACTGCCGCAACTGCTCGGCGCGAAACCGAACCTGAAGGTGCACTCGTGACGGCGGCGCGGGAAAAGATGCACGAGCGAGGCGAACTGCGGCGCGACGAGCCGATGAGTCGCCATGCGTCATGGCGAGCAGGCGGAAACGCCGATCTCTTTTTCATCCCGGCGAGCGTCGAGGACCTGCAGGCATTCCTGCGCGAACTCGATGCGGAGACGCCGATCTTCTGGCTGGGCGTCGGCAGCAACCTGCTCGTCAGGGAAGGCGGGCTGCGCGGCGTGGTCATATCCGCGACCAGCATCCTGAAGCAGCTGGAGCGCATCGATTCCTACCTGGTGCGTGCCGGCAGCGGCGTTCCCTGCACTCAGCTTGCCCGGCAGTGCATTCGCTGGGGTCTCGGCCCTTCCGAGTTTTTCGCCGGTATCCCCGGCACGGTCGGCGGTGCATTGACGATGAATGCCGGTGCCCACGGCGGTGAAACGTGGGAGCGCGTGGAATCCGTGCGCACGATCGATCGCGCGGGCGAAATACATCTGCGCTCCCCGGCAGAGTACTCGGTCGGCTACCGCAGCGTTACGGGGCCTTCCAACGAGTGGTTCCTGGAAGCGACGTTCCGCTTCGAACCGGGAGTGACCGCGAGCATGGATGCGATGAAGCAAATGCTCGAGCGCCGCAAGGCGACACAACCGCTCGGCCTGCCGAGCTGCGGTTCGGTATTTCGCAATCCGCCGGGCGACCATGCCGCAAGACTCATCGAGGCTGCGGGGCTCAAGGGCTATCGTATCGGTGGCGCGGAAGTATCGCCAAAGCACGCCAATTTCATCATCAATACGGGCGATGCAACGGCGACCGATATAGAGGAACTCATCGAGCATGTCCGGCAAACCGTGTTCGAACAGCACGGCGTCGAACTGCAGCACGAAGTCCGAATCGTCGGGGAGGCGGCGCAGTGAGCCAGGTTCTCCGAATTACCGAGACGCGACGGATTGTCAGCCAGGCAAGAGAATTCGGCCGCGTCGCGGTCCTGTATGGCGGCAGGTCCGCCGAGCGCGAAGTGTCCCTCGATACGGGCAGAGCGGTGCTCAAAGCGTTGCTCGCGCGGGATATCGACGCCGTGGGATGGGACCCGGCGGATCATTCACTGAGCGATCTCGCGGCCGCGGGTTTCGACCGTGTATGGATCGCGCTGCACGGACCCGGCGGTGAGGACGGCGCGATCCAGGGTGCGCTGCAATGGCTGGGCCTGCCCTACACGGGCAGTGGCGTGATGGCATCCGCGCTCGCGATGGACAAGGTCCGGTCCAAGCGCGTGTTCGATGCGGCGGGTATCCCGACGCCCGACTACGCCATCGTTCGCAATCGCTCGCACGCCGTGCTGGCCGCCGAGGACTTCGGGTATCCGCTGATTCTGAAGCCGGCGTGCCAGGGATCGAGCGTCGGTATGACGAAGGTCTTCGATCCCGAGGACCTGAACGCCGCTGTCGATCTCGCCCTGGGTTTCGACGACGTCGCGCTCATCGAACGCTGCATCGTCGGCGACGAATACACGGTCTCGGTGCTGCAGGGGGAAGCCCTGCCGTCGATCCGCATCGAGACCCCGCGTGTTTTTTACGATTACCGCGCGAAGTACGAATCCGATCGCACGCGCTATCACTGTCCCGGCACCGATCGCGAAGATGACGAACAACGATACGCCGCCCTCGCGCTGGCGGCGTTCGCCGAGTTGGGCTGCTCGGGCTGGGGGCGCGTCGACTTCATGACCGGCAGTGACGGCCAGCCACTGGTACTCGAGGTCAACACGGTACCCGGCATGACCAGTCACAGCCTCGTGCCGATGGCCGCGAAAGCGACCGGCATCGATTTCGAGGAGCTCTGCTGGCGCATTCTCGAAACCAGCTTCGCAGACAACGCAGTTCACGATCACGTCAAAGGAGTGGCTCATGGCGCGTAAGCAGGCACGTCGCCGCAAGCAAAAGAAAGCCAGGAACTTCCGGCTGCCGTCGATCCCGGTCGCGCGCATCGTGACCCCGGGGCTGGCGATCCTGGTCGTGCTCGCAACCTACCATGTCAGTGGCAAGCTGCTCGACCGGCCCATCGAATCGATCGCGGTCAACGGCCCGTTCCAGCGCGTAACCGCGCTGCAGGTGGAGGAGGCGATCAGCGACGAACTCGACGCCGGCTTCTTCGCTGCCGACGTCGGCCGCATGCAGCAGAAGATACAGGCGCTTACCTGGATCGATGGCGCGAGCGTTGCCCGACGCTGGCCGAACCGGATCGCGATCGCCGTCAGCGAGCAGGTGCCCGCTGCCATCTGGGGTGAGAGCGGTTTGCTCAACGTGCGCGGTGAATTATTCGTTACTGATGTCCGCCATGTCCCGGCCGAACTGCCGCGTCTCAGTGGTCCGGACGATCGCTCCGATGACGTCGCCCGCCGCTACCTGGCGATGAGAGGACAGCTGATTCCGCTCGGCCTCGACGTGCGGAGCGTGCATCTTGACGCCCGCGGCGCGTGGGACATGACACTGACCAACGGCGTGGATATTCGTCTCGGGCGCCGCGACGTGGACGAACGCACGGGACTCTTCCTCGACGTGGTCGCCAACATAATCACCGGCCGGGCGGCGGACATCGAATACGTCGACATGCGTTACAGCAACGGTTTCACGATTGGCTGGAATGACGGCGCAGAGACGCCGGCGCCGGGGTCACAGGACGAAGACCCGGCCATGCTGGCATCGCGAGGTGCACCGTAGACATGCAAAAGCGCGGTGACAAGAACCTGATTGTCGGACTCGACATCGGCACGTCGAAAGTCGTCGCGATCGTCGGCGAGCTGAATGACGACGGCCAGATCGAGGTCGTCGGCATCGGCTCACATCCATCTCGCGGCCTGAAAAAGGGCGTGGTCGTGAACATCGAGTCGACGGTGCACTCGATTCAGCGCGCGGTCGAGGAAGCTGAATTGATGGCGGGGTGCGACATCCACTCGGTGTACGCGGGAATCGCCGGCAGCCACGTGCGCAGCCTCAATTCGCACGGCATCGTGGCGATCCGGGACAAGGAGGTGTCTCCCGGGGACGTAGACCGCGTCATCGATGCGGCACAGGCGGTCGCCATACCTGCCGACCAGAAGATTCTGCACATCCTGCCGCAGGAATTCCTGATCGACAGCCAGGAGGGCATCCGCGAGCCGGTCGGCATGTCCGGCGTGCGGCTCGAGGCCAAGGTTCACATGGTGACCGGTGCCGAGAGCGCAGCACAGAACATCGTCAAGTGCGTGCAGCGCTGCGGCCTGGAGGTGGACGACATCGTCCTCGAGCAGCTCGCTTCGAGCTACTCGGTACTGACCGACGACGAAAAGGAGCTCGGCTCATGCATCGTCGACATCGGCGGCGGCACGACCGATCTTGCCGTCTTCCTGGGTGGTGCGATCCAGCACACCGCGGTCATACCGATTGCTGGCGACCAGGTGACCAACGATATCGCAGTGTCGATGCGCACGCCGACGCAGTACGCCGAGGAAATCAAGATCAAGTATGCCTGCGCGCTGTCGCAGCTGGCGAATCCGGACGAGACGATCGAAGTGCCGAGTGTCGGCGAGCGTCCACCGCGCCGGCTTGCGCGGCAGACCCTGGCGGAGATCGTCGAGCCCCGCTACGAGGAGTTGTTCGGCCTGATTCGCGACGAGCTGCGGCGCAGCGGTTTCGAGGAACTCATCGCCGCGGGCATCGTGATTACCGGCGGTAGCGCGAAGATGGAAGGCGCCGTCGAACTTGCGGAAGAAGTCTTCCACATGCCGGTCAGGCTCGGTTCGCCGCAGTACGTCGACGGTCTGATGGACGTGGTGAGAAACCCGATTCATGCGACCGGTGTCGGTCTCCTGCTTTACGGCTACGAGAACCTGTCGCGACGGGGCCGGCGCAGTACGCCGATCAACAACAGCCTGGGCGACGTCTGGGGGCGCATGAAAGCCTGGTTTGGAAAACAGTTTTAGTGAATGGGAGGTCCGGTTAGCGGCCGGACCGGTTTACGGGGCTCAGTGAGTGCCCCTCAAGTACGGAGAGCGGAGGAAGCTTGAATGTTTGAACTAATGGATGCACACAGCCAGAGCGCGGTCATCAAGGTGATTGGCGTCGGCGGGGGTGGCGGCAACGCCGTCTCGCACATGGTGGACGCGGGTATCGAAGGTGTCGATTTCATCTGCACCAATACCGATGCGCAGGCACTGAAGGGATCGCGCGTGAGAACGTCGCTGCAGATCGGCTGCAATATCACGAAGGGGCTGGGCGCCGGCGCCAACCCCGACGTTGGCCGCCAGGCTGCAATGGAAGACCGGGATCGCATTTATGAAGTGATCGAAGGTGCCGATATGCTGTTCATCACCGCCGGCATGGGTGGCGGCACCGGTACCGGAGCGACGCCTGTTGTCGCCCAGGTAGCGAAGGAACTGGGGATCCTGACCGTCGCCGTCGTAACGCGGCCGTTCAGCATGGAAGGCAACAAGCGCATGTCGATCGCGGACCAGGGCATTGGCGAACTCGGCAAGTACGTGGATTCGCTGATCACTATTCCCAATGAAAAGCTGCTGACCGTTCTCGGCGGCGAGACAACGCTGCTCGATGCATTTCGCGCTGCGAACCAGGTGCTGCAGGGTGCGGTGCAGGGAATCGCGGAGCTGATCACGCGGCCCGGGCTCATCAACGTCGACTTTGCGGACGTCAGGACCGTGATGGCCGAGATGGGCATGGCGATGATGGGGTCGGGCTCGTCGTCCGGTGAGGATCGTGCGCGCGAGGCAGCCGAAGCGGCTGTTTCGAGCCCGCTGCTCGAGGACATCAACCTGGCCGGCGCGAACGGCATACTCGTGAACGTCACTGCGGGCATGGATCTCTCCATTGGCGAGTTCCAGGAGGTCGGTGCGACCGTGAAGGAGTTCGCGTCAGACGATGCGACCGTTGTCGTCGGCACGGTTATCGACCCGGACATGACCGACCAGATTCGTGTGACGGTGGTGGCGACCGGTCTCGGACAGGCGGCTGCAAATGCCGAATCGCCGATGCGCATCGTGCGGCGCCAGGTCGAGCGGCCGAGCGAGCCGAACTACCACGGCTTCGACAAGCCGACGGTGCAGAGAAAACGCGCAGTTGGAGATGGTCTCGAAGGCGCGGGACTGCAGGAAGAACTACTGGATATTCCGGCGTTCCTGCGGCGACAGGCTGACTGACGACGGGGAGGGCGCCTCGGACGATACTCACTGGCGCCGAGGCAACCGAAAAGTCCCTCACCTCCGCTTTGCCGGCCCGGTCATTCCGGGCCGGCCCCTGTCTCTCCCGCCGTCGGACACATTTCCGGGGGGGCTTACAGTTTGTCTATAAGAGCTTGAAAATCTTGAAGAGATTGTGAGCTGGTGGTACGCTCATGCGCACTTCGCGTTGCCACATCGCTGCAATATTTGCTCCATATATGTGGTTGGCTCGCAACAAACCGGACAAAATCAGAGCAGATTCAAAAAGTGCCCATGTTGCGACAACGCACACTCAAGACCGCGATCCGTGCGACCGGCGTCGGATTGCACAATGGCGAGAAGGTTTACATGACGCTGCGGCCCGCGGCGGAGAACTCCGGTATCACCTTTCGTCGCGTCGATCTCGAGCACCCGGTGGACATCCCCGCAGACCCACGGCTGGTCGGCGAGACCATGCTGGGCACCACGCTGATCAAGGATAACGTCAAGGTAGCGACTGTCGAACACCTCATGTCGGCGCTGGCCGGCCTCGGTATCGATAATCTGCACGTCGATCTCTCGGCCGCTGAAGTTCCGATCATGGACGGCAGCGCCGGGCCGTTCGTATTCCTGTTGCAGTCCGCCGGGATCGAAGAGCAGAACGCACCGAAGAAATTCATTCGCATCAAGAAAAAGGTGCGCGTCGAGGACGGCGACAAGTGGGCGGAACTCGTGCCGTTCAATGGCTTCAAGGTGAACTTCGAGGTGTACTTCAATCACCCGGTGTTCAACAAGATCAGCCAGCGTGCAAGCATCGATTTTTCGTCCACCTCGTTCCTGAAGGAAGTCAGCCGTGCTCGGACGTTTTGCTTCCTGCGCGACGTCGAGGCGCTGCGCGAGCGTAACCTGACGCTAGGCGGCAGCATGGACAATGCCATCGTGCTCGACGACTACCGTATCCTGAACGAGGACGGCCTGCGATACTCCAACGAGTTCGTCATACACAAAATTCTCGACGCGATCGGCGATCTCTATCTTCTGAATCACAGCCTTATCGGGGAGTTCCGCGCCTACAAGTCGGGCCACGACCTGAACAACAAGCTGTTGCGGGAGTTGTTGCAGCAGGAATCGGCGTGGGAAGAGGCTACGTTCGAGAATGGCCGCAAGGCGCCGATTTCTTACGCGACGCCGTCCTACGCCTGAGCTAACGGTGCCGTAGGAACCCTTGCCGAACCGCGATCGCGCGCCCCGCTACTACCGATTACGCGCAACGCGAACGCTGCAACGCGATACCGTCGCCCCTCTGGCGTTTGCCGCCTCGAGTAACGCATCAGCCGAGAATCGCAGTCGCGATGCCCACGCGGAAGACTGGCACAGCACCACGAGTTCGCCGTCCTCCCGAACGTTCGCGGCAATGATGGCCGCACCCTCTTCGGGAGGCAGCGCCCGAACCAGGGCGCAAGCGAGTTCCCCCATGTCCTGCGCGCGGCGAACGATATTTGCTAAGTCCCCGTCTTTACTCGGGTTTAGCAGGTTTTCAAGACTCTTGGCGGCCATCTGAGTGTGATTCAGGTCTCATTTTCCGGGCTCTCCGAGTGAACGGAATCACCCTTATAAAGCCTGATTCTTGTATTAAAAACCGACATTATGCATAGTTTCACCACGATAACGGCAAACCCGTCGAAAGGCGGGGGCGCAAAACCACCGGTCTACGGGATCCTATCCTAGGACAGCGGGGCTACCGAAGCGATGATTGACTGCAAGCCACACTACATTAGCGGGCAACTTGATTGGCCAGAAGCCTGTCCCGACGCGGCTTGCGGCGACAACAAGAATAAGTTGTACGACGCGCATCCGAGGCGTTCTCGATGAACATTGTAATCTTCGGCAAGGGGCTGGGTAAGCCCCGCCAATTCAGCTTGTCCGGTCCTTTGGCCGCAGCAGCCATCCTGTTGTTCGCGGGCATCATCAGCGCAGTGGGTTTCGCGGGAGGTCACTGGTATGCGGCCGCGACGGGCTCGGGCGTGAGTTCCGACGAACTCGTCGGTCTCAACGATGAACTGCAGCGGGAGCGCGAGCAGATCGATGCGATCCGCCAGGAAAACGAGGACACGCTCGATGCCATGGCGATCCGCATCGCGCAGATGAATGCGCGCATGATCCGCCTCGACGCGCTGGGCCGTCGCCTGACCGACATGGCGAATCTCGAAGATGGTGAATTCGATTTCGACGAACTGCCGGCGATGGGCGGACCGGAGGAGCCGGTCGCGACGGGCTCGAACGTCGCCGTGCCCGACGTCGTCGCTGCCATGCAGACGCTGGACCTGCAGCTCGACAACCGCGAAGCGCAGCTCGGCGTCCTCGAGAGCGTGATTGCAAACCAGAATCTGAAACAGCGCGTCTATCCGCAGGGTCGCCCGGTGAGTTCCGGTTGGATTTCATCCTACTTCGGCAAGCGGACCGATCCGTTCACGGGCAAGCCTGCAAATCACACCGGTATCGACTTTGCGGGCAAGGCGGGCGCCGACATAGTGGCGGTGGCGGACGGCGTAGTGACCTGGTCCTCGAATCGCTACGGCTACGGGCTCATGGTCGAGATCAACCACGGTAACGGTTACACGACGCGCTATGCGCACAACTCCGAGAATCTCGTCGCCGTTGGTGACGAAGTCAAAAAAGGCCAGGCCGTGGCGCTGATGGGCAAGACAGGCCGTGCCACCGGCCCCAACCTCCACTTCGAGGTATTGCGCGACGGCCGCCGCATGAATCCGGTCAATTTCATCCGCAGCACATCGAACTGAGCGCGCTCTGGCGCGCCTCTCCTCCGCGCAAAACCTTGTAATCGGGGAATTTATCCTCAGATTGCCGTTCTAAATAGCGTCCCGAGCGCTTAGAATACCGGCCTTCCCCAGCGTCTGTCCGGAAGCCCCGGGCGCCCGAAGCCGTCACACCACATCCGTGCAGGAGTAGCAATTGGCCAGTATTTTGACCCGCGTCTTCGGCAGCCGTAACCAGCGGTTGCTGCGGCAGTACGGCAAGACCGTGAAAAAGATAAACGCATTGGAGGAGGGCGTGCAGGCGCTCGACGATGCGGGCCTGCGTGGCAAGACCGACGAATTCAAGCGTCGAGTGGCGGATGGCGAAACGCTGGAGCAGCTGCTGCCCGAGGCATTCGCGGTTATGCGAGAGGCAGCGAAGCGTGCGCTCGGCATGCGGCCCTTCGACGTGCAGCTGATCGGCGGCATGGTCCTGCACGACGGCAACATCGCTGAGATGCGCACCGGCGAGGGTAAGACTCTGGTGGCAACGCTGCCGGCTTACCTCAATGCGCTGAGCACCAGTGGTGTGCATATCGTGACGGTCAATGAATATCTTGCCCAGCGCGACGCTGACTGGATGCGGCCGGCTTATGAATTTCTCGGCCTGACCGTCGGCGTGGCCAGGTCGGGGCAGACCCACGAGGAAAAGCAGGCTGCCTATGCGTGCGACATCACGTACGCGACCAACAATGAGCTCGGATTCGATTATCTGCGCGACAACCTGGCGTTCTCGCTGACCGACAAGGTGCAGCGAGACCTCAATTTCGCGATCGTCGACGAAGTCGACTCGATCCTGATCGATGAGGCTCGGACGCCGCTCATTATTTCAGGGCCGGCCGAGGCCAGCACGGATCTGTACGCGCAGATCAACAAGCTGATTCCGAAGCTCAAGGAGCACATCGAGCCCGAAGAAGACACCAATTTCGATATCGTCGCGCGCAAGGTCACGCTGGTCGACGAGAAGGGTAAACCCGTCAAGTCGGGTGGCGAAGAGGTCATGACGATCGAGGACGCGGTCGCCATTGGCGACTCGCGCAAGGCCGACGTCGTGCTCGTGAACGACGACGAGAAGGTGGCGAAGTGCAGGCTTGCGCCGCGCGGCGACTACACCACCGACCTGAAGGCGAAGCAGGCCCACATGACCGAAGAAGGGCAGGACAAGGTCGAAGGTCTCCTGGCCCAGGCAGGGCTGCTCGAGGAAGGCGAAAGTCTCTACGACGCCGGCAATATTCGCCTGCTCCACCACCTGAACGCAGCGCTCCGCGCGCACGTCATCTACCAGCGCGACGTCGAATACATCCTCAAGGATGGCGAGATCGTGATCGTGGACGAGTTTACCGGCCGCACGATGGCGGGCCGGCGCTGGTCCGACGGTCTCCACCAGGCGATCGAGGCGAAGGAAGGCGTCGCGATCAAGCAGGAAAACCAGACGATCGCGTCGATCACGTTCCAGAACTACTTCCGCCTCTACAACAACCTGTCCGGCATGACGGGTACGGCGGATACCGAGGCCTTCGAGTTCCAGCAGATTTACGGACTCGAGGTCGTCGTGATCCCGACGCACCAGCCAATGATCCGAGACGACGCACCCGACCTCGTGTACCTCACCGAGAACGACAAGTTCGAGGCGATCATCGAGGACATCACAGACTGCCGCGAACGCGGTCAGCCGGTACTCGTCGGCACAACGTCGATCGAGACGTCGGAACACCTGTCGTCGATCCTCAAGAAACGCAAGATCGACCACGAGGTGCTCAACGCAAAGCAACACGAGCGTGAAGCGCACATCGTGCAGCACGCGGGTCGACCGGGCATGATCACGATCGCCACCAACATGGCCGGTCGCGGCACCGACATCGTTCTGGGCGGCAACCTCGACGCGGAGCTTGCGGCCCTGGGCGAGGGCGCCGATGTCGAGGCCGTGCGTGCCGATTGGCAGAAGCGACACGACGCGGTCCTGGAATCGGGTGGCCTGCATATCATCGGAACCGAGCGCCACGAATCACGCCGCATCGACAACCAGCTGCGAGGCCGGTCGGGCCGCCAGGGCGACCCGGGCTCCAGCCGCTTCTACCTGTCGATGGAAGACACGCTGATGCGCATCTTCGGCGATCCCGAGCGCACCAAGAGCCTGCTGGCTCGCGCCGGTATGCGCGAGGGTGAAGCCATCGAGAGCAAGCTGCTGTCGCGCCAGATCGAACGCGCGCAGCGCAAGGTAGAGGCGCACAACTTCGACATCCGCAAAAATCTGCTGGAATACGACGATGTCGCGAACGACCAGCGCAAGGTCGTCTACCACCAGCGCTCGGAACTCATGGCCGCCGACGAGATCGAGGAGTCCGTTGCCGCGATCCGGGACGAAGTCATTGCCGACGCCGTATCGCTGCACATCCCCTCCGGCAGCCTGGAGGAGCAGTGGGACGCGGACGGCCTGTCGAAGGCGCTCGAGGCCGATTTCGGACTCGATCTCGATATTGCGCGGCTGGTCGCCGAAGACAAGTCTATCAACGACGACGGCATCCGCGATTACTGTATCGAAGAAGCGCGCAAAGCCTATGCCGAGCGTGAACAGAGAATCGGCAGCGAGCTGATGCGCAATGTCGAGAAGCAGGTGATGTTGCGGCAGCTGGACCATCACTGGAAGGAACATCTCGCGGCGATGGACCACCTGCGCCAGGGCATCGGTCTGCGTTCCTATGCGCAGAAGAACCCGAAGCAGGAGTACAAGCGGGAAGCGTTCGAGATGTTCGGTACGATGATGGAACAGGTCAAGCACGACACCATCAGTATCCTGACGCGCATCCGTATCCAGGGCGAGGACGATCTCGCCGAGATGCAGCGCCAGCGCGAGGAGCAGCAGAAACTGAAATTCCAGCACGCCCAGGCGTCCGCGCTCGGCGCGCAGGCGCCGGTGCCGCCAGGTGCAGCGGGCCAGGCGCCCGCGCAGCAGGGCCAGGCGGCGCGGCAGGGGTTGCCGCAGCAGGGCGGCGAGAGCGCGGCAGCCGTCGAGACTTTTGTCAGGGACGGCCGCAAGGTCGGCCGCAACGAGCCGTGTCCCTGCGGTTCCGGCAAGAAATACAAGCGCTGCCACGGGCAACTCAGCTAGTCCGGGATGCGGCGCCTCCGAGTCGCAGCCGGCATATTGTTCGACGCGCGCGGTCGCGTGCTGATTGCCGAGCGTGTCGGCGGCGGCCCGTTCCAGGGGATGTGGGAGTTTCCCGGCGGCAAGATCGGCAATGGTGAGAGCCCGGAGCAGGCACTCGCGCGGGAACTCGCGGAGGAACTCGGCATCGAGATGGGCGCGGTCGAGCGCTTCATGCACCTCGAACACGATTACCCCGATCGCTCGGTATCCATCCACTTCTTCCTGGTCAGCGCGTGGAAAAACGACCCGGCGGGCCTGGAGGGGCAGGCACTTTGCTGGGTGCCGCCGGCGTCACTCGGCGACCACGAACTATTGCCCGCGGACGTACCCGTGATCGAGGCGCTTCAGCAGATGGCGAGCTGAAACGAGACGTCGTGGCCGGTCTGGACAGCCCGGCGTTCGATCGTCGACCATTCGAGAAATCGCACCGTAAAGCGGTGCTGGCTGCCGCTGATCTCTGGGTAGAGCTCGCTGTTGTTGCTCAGGATTACGCGCAGCAGCCGTCCATTGGCATCTTTTCTCATGCTGTGCTGGTACATGCCGTTGATCGCGGTCTTGTCCACCGGCTCGGCGCTCTCGCGTATCAGCCACAGTACCTCGACCACCGCGTCGCATAATGGCCGGATCGCGCCGATCCAGCGATCCAGGTCCTGCTCACGGCGCGCGTAGGGCTGCCGTAACCAGTGGTTGTATTCCGGCAGGTCGAACTCACAGGTGCCCCCGGGTATCGAGTTGCGGTGCTGGATCGCGCGCAGGAACTCGCTTTCCTTCAGCGGCTGCAGGTATTGCGTGCCGATCGCCGAGACCTGGCCGCGGCTCTCGACGAGATTGCGGATGAGGCTCTCGAGACGCTTGCTGTCGATGCCCGGCTGGCTCTTGAACCGCTGCAGCATGTTGATGTGGTGATCCAGCTCTTTCTGGACTTCGCCGCGAACGTCGCCGCGCAGCAGGATCGCGAGTATCTCGAGCAAGGTACTGATGGTGGCCCGCGTCGCCCAGCGCGAGTGGGTCTCGCAGTTGTACAGCATCTGCCGGTACAGGAATTCGAGGCGCAGGAAAGTGCGCATCCGTTCGCTCAGCGGTAGCTCGTAATAAGCCTGCCCGGATGCCGCGTCAGGTGTAACATTTCCCGCGGGGTTCACCATTGCCATATTCTGAAGGACGTCCCGCTGGCTGGCAAATGACGCCGATCGGCGACACCGTCAGGTCTCGCGTGTGGCCGCTTCGTGCAGATAGCGCCGGTGGAGCGCCAGGACCTGCTCGCGCGTGTCGTCGAGAGAACCGTCGTTGCCGACCACGTCGTCCGCGATCGCGAGCCGCTCGGCGCGGCGCGATTGAGCGGCCAGCATGCGCCGCGCCTGGTCCTCGGATTCGGCGTCCCTGGCCAGCAGCCGCGCGACCTGGGTCTCCTCGTCGCAGTCCACGACCAGCACCCGGTCGACGAATTCACGCAGCGACGATTCGACCAGCAGCGGCACGACGATGACCTGGTAATCGCCGCCGGCGGCTTCGGCCTGTTCCCGCGCTGCCCTGCCGATTCGCGGGTGCAGGATGGACTCGAGCCTGCGGCGCGCCGCGTCGTCGCCGAACACGATCGCGCGCATGGCAGACCGGTCCAGCGTGCCGTCGGCGGCAATGACGCGGGCCCCGAAAGCCTCGCGAATTTCCGCCAGCGCGGGCTCACCCGGACGAACCACTTCGCGCGCGATGATATCCGTGTCGATCACCGGCACACCGAGATCGGCAAACATGTCGGCAACGGTGGATTTACCGCTGGCGATGCCTCCCGTCAGGCCGATGCGCAACGGCTTTTCACGACGCAGACTCACCTAGAACGGCAGCTTGAAGAAGGCCTTGATGGCGTCGCCCCAGAGCAGCGTGATCCAGCCCGCACCCGCCAGGAACGGCCCGAAGGGCATCGGCACCTGGTGGTCGCGGCCACGGAATACGATCAGGATTATGCCCAGGGTGGCGCCGACGACGGCCGACATGATGATGATCGTGAACAGGTACTGGTAACCGAGCCAGGCGCCGAGCGCGGCGAGCAGCTTGAAGTCGCCGTAACCCATGCCTTCCTTGCCGGTAACGAGTTTGAACAGCCAGTAGAACGACCACAGGCTGAGATAGCCTGCGATGGCGCCGATAATCGCATCCGCGGGCGCGATGAATAGCACGTCCGCGCCCGGCACCGGATGCCAGAGGCTCATGCCGAGCCCGATCCACAGGAGCGGCAGGACGATGGAGTCGGGGATCAGGTAGCGATCGAAATCGATCATGGTGATCGGGACGAGGAACAACGTCAGGACGATCGCCATCAGGCCCTGCGCGCTCGCGCCGAAGCGCCAGGCGACGGCCGCGACCAGCAGCGCCGTCACGAATTCGACGATCGGGTAGCGCGCCGAGATTGTCGCCTTGCAGGCCGCGCAGCGGCCACCGAGCATCAGGTAGCTGAGTACCGGGATATTCTGCCAGGCCGTGATCTGCGCGCCGCAGGAGGGGCAGCGCGAGCGCGGCACCACGAGGTTGAAGCGGCCTTCCGGGATGTCCGGCGCCGGCGTTTCGGCGAGCTCGGCGCATTGCGCCCGCCACTCGCGTTCCATCATGATGGGCAGGCGGTAAATGACGACGTTCAGGAAACTGCCGATGAGGAGGGCAAAGGCGAACGCGACGGCTATGAAGACCGCAGGTGACTCGGCGAGCAGTTCGAGCATGCACTGTCTCCGTCTGGATTACCGGTGCTGTTAACGAAAACGGCGTCCGGAGTGTCCTCCGAACGCCGTATTTTTGCAAACCGATGAGTGACCGTCAGATAACCGAACCCATCTTGAAGATCGGCAGGTACATCGCGACCACGAGGCCGCCGACGAGGACGCCGAGGATCGCCATGATCAGCGGCTCCAGCAGGCTCGACAGGTTGTCCACCGCGTTGTCGACGTCTTCCTCGTAGAAGTCCGCGACTTTCGCCGACATCTCGTCGAGTGAACCCGACTCCTCACCAACCGCGATCATCTGGATGACCATGTTCGGGAACAGGTCGGTGTTCTCCATCGACTGTTGCAGGCGCTGACCGGTGGCAACTTCGTCGCGCATCTTGAGCACGCCTTCCTCGTAGACGATATTGCCGGTAGCGCCGGCCACCGATTCCAGCGCTTCGACCAGCGGCACGCCGGCGGCGAACATCGTCGAGAGCGTGCGCGCGTAACGTGCGACGGCGGCTTTCTGCAGGATCGGGCCGATGATGGGTGTCTTGAGCGACATGCGGTCGAGGAAATGCCGCATTGGGCGGGATCGCTTCTTGAAATACAGGAACGCACCGATCGCGGCGCCGATGCCCATCGCGAGGATCCATCCGTTCGTCCTGACGAACACCGACAGGTCGATGACCATGCGCGTAAATGTCGGCAGATCGGCGCCGAAGCCCTGGAACAAATCCTCGAACGCGGGAATAACGAAAATGAGCAGAATGGTCGTGACGACGAATGCGACGACCATGACAGCCGCCGGGTAGGTCAGCGCCTTCTTGATCTTTTTCTTGATCGCCTCGGTCTTTTCCTTGTACGTCGCGATCTTGTCGAGCAGCGTTTCGAGCGCACCCGCCTGTTCGCCAGCCTCCACCAGGTTGATGAACAGGTCGTCAAAGTAAAGGGGCTGCTTCGCCAGCGCTTCGGCCAGTGAGCTGCCGCCCTCGACATCCGCCTTGATGCCGAGAATCAGCTTCTGCATCGCGGGGTTTTCATGACCGTTGCCGACGATCTCGAACGCCTGCACGAGCGGGATGCCGGCGGCCAGCATCGTCGCCAGCTGGCGGCTGAAGATGGCGATATCGCCGGTCGTGATCTTGGAGCTACCCGAAAATACACTGGCGCGCTGTTTGCGTATCCGGCTGGGTACGACGCCCTGGCGGCGCAGATCGGCGCGCACCGCTTGTTCGCTGCTCGCCAGGCTCTTGCCCTTGACCTTGTTGCCCTTGCGATCCGTGCCTTCCCAGAGGAAGGGCGTGCTAACTGCTGCTGTCTCGGCCATCGTTCTCGTCCGTCAGATGAGGTACAAACTTATTCGATTGTAACCCTGTTAACTTCCACCAGGCTGGTAACGCCTTCCTTGACTTTATTCAAACCAGCCCGTCTCAAATCGATAACCCCCTCTTTGGCTGCCTGGTCCGCGATCTGCATCGCGTTGCCGCCTTCCATGATTATGCGGCCCATAGCCTCGGACACTTCCATGACCTGGAAGATGCCGAGCCGGCCCTTGTAGCCTTCGTTGCACTGTTTGCAGCCTTTCGCGGCAAACACCGTGACACCCTTGTCGATCTCGGCGTCCGTGAAGCCCTCTTTCTTCAGCGCTTCCTTCGGAATCTCCTGCGCTTCCTTGCAGTTGTCACACAGTCGCCTGGCGAGGCGCTGGGCGATGATCAGGCTCACCGACGTTGCAATTGCGTAAGGTTTCACGCCCATGTCGACGAGACGCGTGAGCGTGCGCGGCGCATCGTTCGTGTGCAGCGTCGACAAGACAAGGTGGCCGGTCTGCGCGGCCTTGATCGCGATCTCGGCCGTCTCGAGATCGCGAATCTCGCCGACCATGATGACGTCGGGATCCTGTCGAAGGAACGCCTTCAGCGAGGAGGCAAATGTCAGCCCGACTTTCGGGTTGACGTTGACCTGGTTGATGCCCGGCAGGTTGATTTCCGCCGGATCCTCGGCCGTCGAGATATTGCGATCGATGGTATTGAGGATGTTGAGGCCAGTGTAGAGCGACACGGTCTTACCCGAACCGGTCGGGCCGGTCACGAGGATCATTCCGTAGGGTTTGTTCAGGTGCTTCAGGTAGAGCTGCTTCTGCTTTTCCTCGTACCCGAGTGCATCGATGCCGAGCTTCGCGCTGGATGGATCGAGGATACGCAGCACGATCTTTTCGCCGAACAGGGTCGGGCAGGTGTTTACGCGAAAGTCGATGGCCCGGTTCTTCGACAGGCGCATCTTGATGCGGCCGTCCTGCGGCACGCGGCGTTCGGCGATGTCCATGCGCGACATGACTTTGAGCCGCGCGCAAACCTTGTTCGCGAGCACGACGGGCGGTTGCGCCACCTCCGACAGCACGCCGTCGAGGCGGGTGCGGACGCGAAAAAACTTCTCGTAGGGCTCGAAATGAACGTCCGAGGCTCCGCGCTTTATTGCGTCCAGAAGGATCTTGTTGACGAATCGCACCACGGGGGCATCTTCGACGTCATCCTTGTGGATGTCCTCGGCATCGTCTTGCTCGCCGGTGACGTCGAGGTTCTCGAGATCGAAGTCGTCGTCCCCAAGGTCCGACATGCTCGTGTCGACGGCCTCGATCGCCTTGATTATCCGCTCCTCGAGCTTGTCCTGTTCGACAACGACAGGATCGATCCGCAGACTCGTCTGGAAGCGAATATCGTCGATCGCCTGCAAATTCGTCGGATCGGAAATTCCGAGGAACAGCCGCTGACCGCGTTTCACCAGGGGCAGAACGCGGTGCTTGTTGATCATTTTCTGGTCGACCGCGCGGATGCAGTCGACATCGAGTTCAATCGCATCGAGGTCCAGGAGCGGTACCCCGAACTCGTGCGATGCGGCTACGGCGATGGCGCGGGCGTTGGCAATGTCCTCGTTGACGAGATAGGCGACGAGCGGCACTTTGTCTTTCTTTGCCGCCTCGCTGGCCTCGGCAAGCTGTGCCTCGGAGACGATGCCGTCCTGCACCAGTCTGCGTGGTAACCCTGCCAGGTTCGTCTGTGAAGCGGTAGCTGCCATCTCGGTCCGTCTAATCCATTACCTGTCTACGAACGTCCCAGTCTCACTGATCCAAGTGCCTCAATCAACTGCATTTTGTGCGTCTCATCACACAAACGAAAATTCATTAAGTCAAAGCTCGCAAATGCCGGTTTTCGGGGCTTTCATCACGTTCCGAGTTCAGTGTCGCGATCTAGCGACAGGCGCTCGGCAGGTAGCGCACCTCGACGGTCGGTGCAAGGTGCGGCGCCCCACCCTGAAGCAATACGCCGGCCGGCTGTGCTGCAGTGCCACATCGCCAGACGACGGTATTTCCGTTCGTTTCGTATGGCGTCACCGATAATGTCTGTCCGAAAATCGCCTGATGCGCCCTTGGGCCTCCGAACGTTATATCGACCCGCCCGTTTGTTATGGCTACAGCGCTGACGTAGTTGCCCCTCGTATCCGTCGCGTTCGGGCTCATGCCTGCCGCCGTGCGGTCTGCGGGCGCCGTCCCGGAGTTGGTGTATGCATC
>Ga0209536_100001733_pt1 | contig 35747 bp, 33 predicted proteins | sample DeeMarSeWOR28_12_FD_187461 | JGI IMG/M metagenome (GOLD analysis project Ga0209536, IMG submission 187461) | Marine sediment microbial communities from White Oak River estuary, North Carolina - WOR-2-8_12 (SPAdes) (version 2) | ecosystem: Environmental > Aquatic > Marine > Intertidal zone >...
GGCGCATCCTTTCCAGGACGTCGTTGACCGTCCCCAGCGGGTGCCGCTCCACGATTGGGGCGATCCCGTGGTCCGCCGCGAACCGAAGCATCGCGTCCATGTCGTCGCGGGTTCCGATGACCGATCCCGCGATCCTCTTCTGCCCCGTGAGAAGGGCGGCGGGAATGACCTTGGCGGGTTCCGCGATGGCCGCCAGCACCACCAGCGTGCCGTTCGGCCCCAGGCCCGGGATGCACTCCTCGAAAAGCCTGGCCGAGATGCTGGTGAGCAGGATCAGGTCGGCCCCCCCCAAGCGGGCAAGCTGCTTCCCGGCCTTCTCCTTTGCCGAGTCGATCACCTCGTGGGCGCCGAGCGTACGCGCCAGGGCATCTTTCTCCTCCCCGCGGGTGATCGCGACGACGTGCGCACCCATGGCGGCCGCAAACCGGAGGCCCAGGTGACCCAACCCCCCGATCCCGGCGACCGCGACGGTCTTTCCCGCCAGGTTCCCCGCCCGTCGCAGGGGGGAGAAGACCGTGATCCCGGCGCACAGGAGCGGGGCCGCGTCCACCAGGTCCAGTCCCTCGGGGATCCTGTGCGTGAAGGCGGCGGGCGCCTTGACCCGTTCCGCGTACCCTCCGTGCACGGTCACCCCGGTGGTCCTCTGGGCCGCGCACAGCATCTCCGCGCCGGACCGGCACGCGGGGCACTGTCCGCAGGCGTACTGCATCCACGGGACTCCCACCGGGTCCCCCGGTTTCAGGCCGGTCACCTGGTCTCCCGTCTTTTCGACCACCCCGGTCACCTCGTGGCCGGGGATGATCGGCAGGGGAGTCCCCCAGTCCTTCCAGTCCCCGTCCACCAGGTGAAGGTCGCTGTGGCACACCCCGCACCCTTTCATGCGAATGAGGACCTCCCCCGGGCCGACGGACGGCTCCGGAACATCCTTGACGGCGAGAGGTTTCGCGAATGCTTCGCAGACGGCGGCTTTCATCGGATCCCCCTTATCCAGACGTTACGCTTCCAGTTCCGTGATCTCGACCGAATCGCTGAGTTCGATCGCCCCCTGGACGCTCATGGCGCCGGGGCATCTCACGAGGTATTCCCCAAGCGCCTGCCTGGCCTCTTCCGTTTTCCCGGGGGGGACCTTCAGGGTGTACCGGACGCGGATCCTGGTGATCTTCAGCACCCCCCCGACATCCTCGATATCCCCCTCGACGTCCGCCCGGAACCTGTCGCTGTAGGTAGGGATCTTCTTTCCGGCCAGCACCGTGGCCAGTGTCCCCATCATTCAGCCGCCCACCGCCCCGACGATGTGGTCGAGGGTGGCGGCGTGCTCCTTTTCGGGGTCCACCTTGTAGAAATTCTTGATCCCCCCGTGAACGCCGTAGTAGACCGGCTCCGCGAACCCCTCGATCATCGCTTTTCGGGTTGGCCCCTTTTCCCTCGTGATAACGATCCGCGACGTGTGCACGACCTGTCCCATGAGTCCCCCTTCCCGGCGAGGATGCCGGAATTTATTTTAAGGTGCTGCGGCCCGCATCCAGGATTCGCGGGAGGCGGAGAAACGGAACGAGAGAGAGGCAGCTCCTATTCGTCGTCCTCCAGGATCCGGTGCTTTTGTCCCTCCACGTCGTCGTACTGGTCGCTTTTGACCGCCCACACGAACAGGAGCCACGCCCCCGTTCCCAGGACGATCGAGAGGAACAAAAGGAGGATTGTCGTCCACATCTTACACCGCTTCCTTCCGCAGCCGTAAGGAGTTTCCCACCACCACGAGGGAGCTGGCCGCCATGAGCGCGGCGGACGCGATCGGATGGAGCCTGCCCGAGACCGCAAGGGGGATCGCGACCACGTTGTAGGAAAATGCCCAGAACAGGTTCTGCCGGATGACGCGCATCGTCTGCTTCGAGATCGCAAGGAACCGCGGCACGAGGCGCAGGTCGTCGCGCATCAGGACGGCATCCGCGCTTTCGAGGGCGATGTCGGTCCCTCTCCCCATCGCCAGGCCGACGTCGGCTTCGGTGAGGGCGGGGGCGTCGTTGATCCCGTCGCCGACCATGAGCACGACGGATCCTCCCGATCGCGCCCTGCGTACCGCCTCCGTCTTTTCGGGAGGGGTCAGGGCGGAGAGGACCGTCCCGATCCCCGCCTCCCCGGCGATTCTCGCCGACACCGCCTCCCCGTCGCCCGTCACCATCGCGACGGCGTACCCTTCCCCGATCAGCGACCGGACGCACTCGGGCGACTCGGGGCGAAGCGTGTCCGTGGCGGCCAGAATGCCGAGGGGGGACTTCCCGTCCGAGAGCCAGACGACGGTCTTTCCCTCCTCCGAGAGGGCTCGTGCGATCTCCTCTTCCTCCTCCTGCACAGCCACTTCGCGGTCCTGGAGAAACGTCCTTCTTCCGAGAAGGAACCGTCTCCCGCCCACGGTTCCCTCCACGCCCATGCCGGGGTGTGCCCGGAACTGCGTGACGTCCCGGATCTTCCCACCCGACCCTTCCCGCCGGATCGCCTTCGCCAGGGCATGCTCCGAAGGGGATTCGAGGGATGCAGCGATCGCCAGGACGTCGTCGCGGGGCAGGGCGAAACCGACAACGTCCGTCAGACGGGGCATTCCACGGGTCAGCGTCCCCGTCTTGTCGAGGAACACGGCGTCCACCTTCGCGCCCCTCTCGAGAGCGTCGGCCCCCTTCACCAGGATCCCCCGGGATTGCGCCGCGGACGACCCCACGAAAACGGCGAGGGGAGTGGCCAGCCCGAGGGCGCAGGGGCAGGCGACCACCAGAACCGAGATCGAGGCCAGAAAGGCGGGCACGGCGGGGTGCCCCGCGAGGAGGCGGCTCCCGAGGGTGAGCAGGGAGACCAGCAGGACCGCCGGGACGAAATAGCCGACGACCCGGTCCGCAAGGCTTTGCACGGGCGACCTCCTCGCCTGCGCCTCCTCGACGGCCCGGATGATCCGGGAAAGCGCCGTGTCCCTCCCCGTTCCCGTCACGGCAAACCGAAGTCTTCCGCTCCCGTTCACCGTGCCGGTGAAGACTCTGCTCCCCGGGGCCTTGTCGACCGGGCAGGCTTCGCCGGTCAGCAGGGATTCATCCGCCTCGGACTCCCCTTCGGCGACGACCCCGTCGGCGGGAATCCGCTCCCCGGGGATGATCTCGACGATGTCTCCTTCCCGGATCGAGGAGACGGGAACGGTCTCCACGACCGACAAGGTGCCGCCTCCGCCGTTCCGTACCCTTCTCGCCTGCGCGGGGACGAGCCGGAAAAGCCGGGCGATCGTTTCCGCGGCCCTGCCCTTCGCAGTCACTTCGAGGTACCTTCCCAGGAGGATCAGGGTGATGATCATCGCGGTGGTGTCGAAGTAGACTTCCCCCCCCGAGAAGATCATCGCGACGCTGTAGGCGTAGGCGGAGAACGATCCCAGGAAGACGAGCGTGTCCATCCCCGGCGCCCGGTTCCGGAATCCCGCAACGGTGTTCCGGAGGAACGGGTACCCCGAGTAAAAGAGCACGGGGGTGGCAAGTCCCAGGGCGACGAGGTGGAAAAGCGTTCTGGTCTGCTGCTCGATTCCCTGGAAGTAGCCGGCGTAAAGACCCGCCGTGACCATCATGATCTGCGAGGAGAGGAACGCGGCGGTCCCCAGCCGGAGCAGGAGGTCCGTCTTCTGCCTCGCCAGGGTCTCCTCCATCCCGGTGGTTTCCCCGGGGGAGGGGGCGTACCCGAGTTCGGCGATCCAGCCGGCGATCGTCCCCGCGTCGGTCTGTGTCGGATCCCACCGGATCTTCCCGCGGTGGGTGGTGTAGTTCACCCGCGCGTACCGGACCCCCCGTTTTTTCCCGAGGTGCCTCTCGATGACCCAGACGCAGGAGGCGCAGCGGATCCCGGATATCGTAAGATCGATCTCCCGGTCTGCCCCGGCCTCCCTTGCGGCTGCCGCAAAGGTCTCCGGATCGAGGGGAGGAACGGATGGGGGTCCCGGGGTCCATCCCCGCCTCCGGGCGTAGAATCCGTCCAGCCCTTCGCTGACAAGCAGGGCGTGCACGCTTCGGCAGCCGGGGCAGCAGAAGACCGCCTCCCGCCCGCCGATCTCCTCCCGGATCGCGGGCCCGGGACCGATTAAGAGATCGCAGTGGTCGCAGGAAGCCACGTTTCCCCTCATCAGAGCATCGCCCCCCGCACCGCGAACACCAGCCCGACGACGATCATGATGACGGCGGCGGCCCGGTAGAGGCGGACCCGAAGCCTCGCCCCGACAAGGGCGGCCGTTTTCGCCACGATCAGGAGGCCGGGCACCGTTCCCGCCCCGAACAGCAGCATCATGAGGAACCCGTTCAGAAACCCATCGGCGTGGCTTCCCGCCTCCATCCCGACCCTCGCCGAGGAAAGGAGGGCACCGTAGACGAGGCCGCACGGGAGGAAGCCGAGCGCCAGTCCCAGGGGGAAGAAGGCCCCGGGACTGCCGCCCTCCGAAACGAGGCGGACGATCCTCCCCACGATCCTGTACCTCCCCGCTTCTTTTTCCAGCGCGTGCAAAGCCGGAATCCATCCTCCCAGGACGAGCCCCGTCAGGACGATGAGGAGCCCTGTTGCGGTCATCACGATCTTCTGGAACGGCTCGATGTGCGATGCGACCCCCACGAACGAGCCGGTGAGCCCCGTCGCTCCGCCGATCAGGCCGTAGGTGGTGACCCGCCCCAGGTGGTAAAGGAGGTTGGCGGGCAGGAGGGCCCCCTCCTCGAGGGGGAGGGAGAAGGCGGCGACCAGGGGACCGCACATCCCGATGCAGTGCCCGAAGGAGCCCAGCGCCCCGGCGGCGAACACGAGGAGGTAGGTGGACTCAGGAAACCACGTCAAAGGAGAACACCGCCCTTTTTCCCCCGGGAAGGGTGACCGTTGCCGTCCACGTCCGTTTCCCGCTCCCGCACCGGACGATGACCCCTTTGCCGCGATACCGTCCCTTCTCCTGCCGGGTGAGGATCACCCGGTTCGGGGGCATCCGCATTCCCGGCATCCCGAGATCGATGAACGGAGCGCCGTTTCCGTCGTACCCGGGAAGCTCCACGGTGAAATCCAGTTCCGTCATGGCCGTAACCGGCTTCGGCGTGATGTCGAGGATGACGGTCTGCCCGTCCGCCTTCCCCGTGACCGGCCCCTCGTGGATGTCCCCCACCGTTTCCGGAGCCGTGTCGCGTCCATTCGCGGTGACGATCCATCTCCGCTGCGTGCTGATCGTGTTGCCTTCCACCGCGAGAAGGAGCATCCATCTGCCGGCTGCGGGAAGATCGATCACCCCCGCGTACGTGCCCGCCGCCTCCTCGCGCAGGGGAAAGGTCCGGTCATGCTCCGGACCCGACAGCCGCATCGCGCGCAGGGAAGCCCGCGCCCCCCGCAGGGGACCTTCCGCGGTGTCGATCTCGGCCACGAGGCGGTTGCGTCCTTCCGCAAGCTGTCCGGGAACGCGGATGGAGAGCCCGAGGTTCTCCTCCTTCTCCTTCAGCGCCAGATAGCCGTTGGCTTTCCTGTAGTAATCCTCCTCGACGAGGCCGTCATACGACCTGCCCGCGACGTAGAAGGTCAGCGCGAACAGGATGGCGAACAGGGCGCACAGGGCGGAGATCAGCGTTTTCAAGGAAATCCCGCTCCCCTGCGGAGAAGGACGCCGGGGCCCGAGACGACGAAGGTGACCGGCCCCCCGGAGTCCCCTCCCTTCCGGACCGTCACCTGCCCCGATGCCCGGGAATAGGGGGCAAGGCGGATCCTCCCCTCACCGGACAGGACGGCCTCTCCTTCCATGCCCAGGGAAAGCTCGAGGGGTTCCCGCCGGTTGTTCCGCAGCGAATAGCGGTAGACATTCGCGGTGGTTCCGGGCGCCTTTCCCGTCCACTGGACGGTGAACGCGACGGGAGACTGCAGGGACCACCCGGCAAGGAAAGCGATCCCGGCGGCCGCGGTGATGAGGGAAACCAGGAGCGCCTTCCCCCGTGCGATCCTCCCGCGGTAGCCGATGAACGGCCGGATCCCCCTCGGCCCCGTCATCAGGCGGCAGGCGTCGATGCACTCCGTGCAGGCGATGCATTCCCTCTGCAGCCCTTTCTTGATGTCGATCGCCACCGGGCAGACGAGAACGCACAGGTCGCACCGCAGGCACTCCGCTTTCCGGCCCCGGTCGAATTCGATCGTGAGCGTGTCCCGGTCGAACAGGGCGTTCTGGAGCATCGAGTACGGACATACGGTGCGGCAGAAGGCGGGGCCTGCGAAGGCGAGCATGGCGAAGATCACCGCCCACTGCACGAGAAAGAACGAAAGGACGGTCCTCGAGCGGAACAGTGCGGTCACGGCATCCGCGGGGGGGAGAAAATACCACAGGAGCGAGACGGAGACGAGAGCCGTGAGGGGAAGGAGAAGAAGCCTCCTTCCGGCAGCTTCCCATCGAGGGGGGAGACAGGAGGCGATCCAGGCGCAGAGCTCCGGGATCACCGTCTGGGGGCAGGCCCATCCGCACCAGATCCTCCCGAGAATGACCGTGGCCCCCACGGCCAGGAGGAGCGCGAACACCGTCCCGAAGAGGACCACCTGGAACTGGTCGATCCACAATACCGCCCCGAAAATATGGAGTTTCAGTCCCGGGATGTCGAATCGCAGGGCGCTTTCCCCGCCCACCTCGAGGAACGGCAGGCAGAGGATGACGAGGGCCTGCGCGAGGGCGGCGGCCCTCCGTCTCGTTCTCCACATGGCCGACTGTCCTGTCGATCCTCTCGCCCCGCCTTACGGCTTCGCCTTGTATTCCCGGACGGAATCGACGTAGGAAAGCACCTTCCAGATCCGGTCTCGCCCCAGCCGGTCCCCGAAGGCGGGCATCCCGTCGGGCCTTCCCCCGGCGATCGATTCGTACTTGACGTCGTCCGTCTCCCCGTATGTGAGGTGGGCCGTCAGGTCGGGGCCCACCTCCCCCTTGAGGTCGCCGCCGTGGCACCCTGCGCAATGTTCCGCATAGAGCCCTTTCCCCTCGGCGATCGCCTTCGGGTCGAACTCGTACGGGTTTTCCTTCACGACGGTCGCGGCCGCGGCCTTCTTTTGCGCCTCCACTTCCTTTTGCAAAACGTCGTATTGGGACCATCCGCTGATCTCCGGGGTGTACGCGGCGATGTAATAGACCCCCCAGGCGATCAGGGCGAAAAAGAACACGAGGAAGAAGAGGGGGATCCTGTTGTCCCGCTCCATGTCCTTGAACGCGTCGCTCATACTCATCTCCTTCGCTCCTTTCCGTGCACACCGGGGGGATCCGCATCATCGGAGAGCATCCGGTATTTGGGGGCTTCCACGGTCTCGCGCCGCTTCCGGGAGTAGTAGTGGACGATGATCCCGGCGAAAACGGCTCCGAGCAGGACGGTGAAAAGGAAATATGCCCAGGCGGAGAAGCTCATTTCTTTCCGAGTTCCCTCAGGTAGGCGATCGTTTTCCAGATCCGGTCCCTCCCGAGCGACCCCTCGAAGGCGGGCATCCCTTTGGGCCTCCCCTTGGCGATCGATGCGAACACCTCTGCGTCGCCCCCGCCGAAGATCCACTCTCCGTCGGCGAGGTTCGGGCCGAACCCTCCGCTTCCCTTTTCCCCGTGGCAGGAACGGCAGTTCGCCTCGAACAGCTTCTCCCCTTCCTCCGCGGCCTCTCGCTTCCCCGCGTACGGATTCCCCGTCTCGGCCGCCACGGCCTCGCCCACGAGGGCGGTCTCCTTCCTCGCAAGCGCCTTCACGTCGCTGCCCACCTTCTGGAGGTAGGCGACCAGGGCGTCCATCTCCGTGATCTCCCCCCGGAGGGGTGCGGGAGTCACCTTCGCACGCGCCGCTGCGGAATCGTAGCTCTCGGCGGAGACCTTCTGCCGGAACTCCGCGACCTGGCGGTCGACCTCACCCTTTCCGTATCCGTACCCGAGCACGCTCACCTTCTTCCCCGTCCAGGTCGTGTCGAGTTTCCTGCCGGCGAGCCAGGCGTAGGCGGGCATGTTCGAGCGGTCGAACATGCCCTGGGGGTCCGCCGTGTGCTGGTAGTGCCAGGAGTCCGGGTACTTTCCCCCGATCCGGGCCAGGTCCGGGCCGGTTCTCCTCGATCCCCACAGAAACGGCCGGTCGTAGGCGAACTCCTCCGGCTTGGAGTATTCCCCGTAGCGGGCGACCTCCGTCCGGAGAGGCCTGACCGTCTGGGTATGGCAGTTGTTGCACCCCTCCCGGAGGTAGATGTCCCGTCCTTCGGTTTCGATCGCCGAGTAGGGGGTAATATTCCGGCTGGTCGGCTGGGTGGACGGCAGGAAGAGCGGGATGAACGTTGTGACCAATGTTCCCACCGAGATGACGACGACCGACAGGATTGCGAACAGGATCGGTTTTTCGTAGATGTTCATCGGTTCCCCCTGATCAGGCAGCCGCCGGTTTCCGGCCGAGGGTCATGAGCAGGTTGTACGCGAACACGAGGATGCCCGCGAAGTAGACTACGCCCCCCGCGAGCCGGATCTTCCAGAACGGGTAGAGTGCCGTCACCGAGTCGAGAAAGGTGTACGTCAGCGACCCGTCGGGGTTGGTCGCCTTCCACATCGCCCCCTGCATGATGCCGGCGATCCACAGCGTCACGGTGAACAGAAGCTGGCCGACCAGGATGAGCCAGAAATGCGCGTTCGCAAGTTTCACGCTGTAGATCTCCCTCCCGGCCATCCGGGAGACGACGTAATACAGGGAGGCGGAGATGATCATCGTCACCCACCCCATCGTTCCCATGTGGACGTGGCCGACGACCCACTCGGTGTAATGGAAGAACCCGGTCATCGTCCTGAGCGCCTGGGTGGGGCCCTGGAGCGTCTGGAAGCCGTAGAAAGTGACCCCGAGGATGAAGAACTTCGCCAGGTAGTTCGACCGCATCTGGTCCCAGTTGCCGTTCATCGTGTAGTAGCCGTTGATGACGGAGGCCCAGGAAGGGGCGATCAGGAAGATGCTGAAGGCGAGCGCGACCGTCTGGATCCACTCGGGAAGAGGGGTGAGCATCAGGTGGTGGGCGCCCGTCCACAGGTAGCCGAAGACGAGGGACCAGAATGCGACGATCGACAGCCGGTGGCTGTAGATGGGCAGGCCGGTCGACCGGGGGAGAAAGTAGTAGAACATCGCCAGGATCGGGAAGGTGAAGATGGAGGCCACCGCGTTGTGTCCGAACCACCACTGGACGTTTGCGTCGTTCGTTCCCGCATAGGCGGAAAACGATTTGAACAGGTTCACCGGAAGTTCCAGGTTGTTGAGGATGTAGACCACGGCCACGGTCACGACGGTGGCGATGAGAAACCAGAGGGAGATGTACATCTGCTTCTCCCTTCGCTTCACGAGGGTGCCGAAGACGTTGATCGCGAACATCACCCAGAGGATCACGACGACCACGTCGAGGGGCCACTCCAGCTCCGAATATTCCTTCGAGGTGTTCATGCCGGCGAAGAGCGAGAGCGCCGCCAGGACGATGGCGGGGTTGAACAGGATCAGGTGGGCCTTCCCGAGCCTCGGAAAGGCGAGGGGGGAGCGGGTGAGCTTCTCGAGCATGTAGTAGCTCAGGGAGAAGATTCCCGCGAGGGCGAACCCGAAGATGAGCCCGTTCGTGTGGACGACGCGGAGACGCCCGAAGGCGAGCCAGGGCGCCAGGTTCAGGGCGGGGTAGATCATCTCGGCAGCGAGCCAGAGCCCCACGACGAGACCGATGACAAGCCAGAACATCGCCGAGAGGGCGAATCCTCTTACGATGGAGTCCCCGGACCCTCCGTTTCTCATGAGCCTTCCCCCGTCACATGGAGTTCCTTGGCCGGCCGGCATGCGCACAGGTCTAGCTGCCGCCGAAGGAAAGAAGAAATCCTGAATATTCTCGACAAATATGCCGAAAAAGACAAGGGGTCGGTCGGCGCACGGGATGAACCGGCCTCCCCGGGAGGTCGCGGTTTGGTTGCACTGATTCTCTCGTCCGTGGTGTTCCAGTCTCTCGCGGCGTTCCTGTCGTTCCGTTTCGTGGTGCGGCGGCGCCTGGGGAAGCCGTGGATCCTCGTGTCGATCGCGCTGCTCACCGTCGCAGGGCTGCGGGTATACTTCCTGGCTGCTTCCTACGGCGGGGAGGACCTGGTCCCCACCGACCCCATGGTCGAGTGGATCGAGCTTGCCGTTTCCTTCCTGCTGGGCGTCGGATTCGGGCTCACCGAGAGATGGTACCTGCTCAAGGAGAGGCTGGAGAGTCGCTTCCGGCTGATCGCGGAAGTGGACCAGGCGTTGATCGGAGTCCTCGAAGAGGAGAAGATCCTTTCCGTCGTCTGCGATGGGATGGTGCGGGAGCAGGGGTACAAGATGGCGTGTATCGGGGTGGCGAACCCCGATGGGTCGTTGAAGGTCGTGGAGAGCTCCGGAGAGGGGCGGGAGTTCCTTTCCGGCATCACGCTCCGGTGGGACGACACTCCCGAAGGAAACTGGCTTTCCGGCGTGGCAGTCCGCACCGGGGAGCCGTGCGTTGCGAACCGCGTGATGGCCGATCCGCGGACCGGTCCATGGAGGAACGCTGCTAGGGAATACGGGATCCGGAGCTTCGCCTCCGTCCGGATCGATGTACGAAATGCGTCTCCCATGGTCCTCTCCCTTGCCGCCGGACGGGAAGGGGTCTTCGACGGCATCGAGATGGAGGCCATCGGTGCGATGGCGCGCCGTGTGGGTACCGCCCTGGTCAGCGCCAGGCGCCACGAGCTTTTCGCCTCCGCGAAAAAGTCGTACAGCGATCTTCTCCAGTCCCAGAGGGACGGGGTAATTCTCGTGCGGGGCGGCGTGATCGTCCGGGCCAACCCTGCGGGAAGCCGTTTGCTCGGATATGCCTCCCCGGACGAACTGGTGGGGAAGGACCCGGCGACGCTCTTTTCCGAATCGGCGGACTCCGAGAGAGTTTCCCACCTTCTCCGGCCCGAAGTGATCGAGCGGGAATCGATCGTGATCACCCGGATGCAGAGGAAGGACGGTTCCCAGTTCGAGGGGGAGGCCGCTGCGACCTGGCTCCAGCGATCGGGACGGACCGAGGGGTGGGACCGGCCGATGACCGGACCGCTTGGCATGCTCATCTTCCGGGACGTCACCCTCCGGGCCCAGACCCTGGAGGAACTCCGGAAGGAGCGCGACTTTTCCGCGAGGGTCCTTGATGTGGCCGGGATGCTGGTGCTCCAGGTCAGCCCGGAAGGGGAGATCCTTCTGTTCAACCGCCAGTGCGAGGAAGTGACCGGCTATGCGGCTGCCGAGGCGATCGGCCGGGAGATGACCGACCTCCTGGTGCCGGAGAGCGGGCGCGATGTTCACCTGCGCGGCCTCGCGGAGATCCTGTCCGGGCAAAATCCACCGGCGCGGGAATACGCGATCCTGGCGAAGTCGGCGGAAGAGCGGTTGGTGGTGTGGAATTACGAAGCGATCCCCGGTCCGGATGGGAAGGTGGGCTCGATCCTCATGACGGGGACCGATGTCACCGAAAGACGCCGTCTCGAACGGGCGATCCTCGGGATGCAGAAAATGGAGGCGGTGGGGACCCTGGCCGGAGGAGTCGCCCATGATTTCAACAACATCCTGACCGGAATCCTGGGGAATCTGGATCTCGCCCGCAAAGTGCTCCCGCCGGACTCCCCGGCGCTTACGACAATCGAAGAGTCGATCCTGGCGTCGGAGAGGGCGGCTCGCCTGATCCAGCAGTTGCTGGAATTTTCCCGGCGCACTCCGCTCGAGAGACGGGCTACGGATATGAGGAAGGTGGTGCGCGAGGCCCTTCGCCTCCTCTCGCAGACGATCGACAGGCGGATCGGGATGTCGGTGTCCGCGGCCGACGAGCTCTGGCTTGCCGAGGTGGACTCCACCCAGGTCCACCAGGTGGTGATGAACCTGTGCGTCAACGCACGGGACGCGATCGTGGAGAAACTGGAGAGCGGGAAGGAGGGGTTGCCGGAGACGGACGGGATGGTGATCCGGGTGAGCGTGGAAAACGCCACGATCGGGGAGGAGTATTGCCGGCTGTACCCGTTTGCCCGTCCGGGGGAGTACGTCGTCCTGGCGATCGAAGACAACGGCGTCGGGATGGACGAAGCCACGCAGCGACGGATCTTCGAGCCCTTCTTCACCACGAAAGGACTCGGGCGCGGAACGGGGCTCGGCCTTTCGACCGTGTACGGGATCGTCAAGCAGCACGAGGGGTGGATCACGCTGGAAAGCGTGCTGGGAACCGGGACCATCTTCCGGTGCTACCTGCCCCGATCGACGGATTCCCCGGAGGAGTTTTCGGCCATCCCGGCGAGGAAGGGGCCCCTGAACGGCCGGGAAACGATCCTGCTCGTGGACGACGAGGAGATGATCCGGGACCTCGGGAGGCAGATCCTCACGATGGAGGGGTATACGGTGATCACCGCCGGGGACGGCCGGGAAGCGGTCGACCTGTTCCTCGCCGAAAGGGGGACGATCGACCTGGTCCTCCTCGATCTGTCGATGCCCCGGATGTCCGGGCTGGAGGTCCTGGAGCGGATCCGGAAGGTCGACCCCAAGGTGAAGGTTGTGCTGTCCAGCGGGTACCGGGCAGAAGAGGTCCACGACCCGGAACGTTTTTCCGGGGCCTCCGCGTTTCTCTCCAAGCCATACCGTGTGGACGTGCTGTCCCGCATTATCCGGGACGTCCTGGACGGCGTTCCGTCGTAACCGCCGCGATCGGGGAAGCTACGGTTCCTTCAGCCCGGCCTTGATCGCCGCACGGACGATGTACCCGGACAGGTGCATGATGGTGTCGCTCAGGTCCGGGTCGATCTCCATCGAGGCGAGGCACGGGTGATGGTGGTGCCGCAACGCTCCCGTGTCCGCCGCCTCCGGGACACGGACGCCGGGGAGGATCGATGCGACGAACCGGGCCGAGCCGCACGGTGCGTCCCGCAGCACCTCTACCGAGAGGATCCGGTCGCCTTCGCGACGGATCGACAGGATCGGGCGTCCGAACCTTGCCGCGAAGCCCTCCAGAAGAACATGGGGGCCCCCTTCGAAGCCGCAGAGGGGACGGGGGAACGAATGTGCGACTCCCATCCTGTCGAGCCGCTTCCGTATCTGGTTCGCCAGCCCCGGCGGACACGCCGCCGGGTCGTCCACTGCCGCCAGCACCGCCCTGGCTCCGCACATCTGCGCGATGTCGGGGATGAGGTCCGCCGCCCCGGGGGTTTCGTGAAGCGAGACGAGCAGGTCTGCCTCCGGCATCGCGGAGGGGAGGAAATCGGAAGGGTCGTCGATGATCGCCGGAAGGCGCGCCGGGAGCGGGAGAACGGCCACCTCCCATTCCGGAGGGCCGTTCTCGCGAAGGTTGGCGGCGATCCGCTCCCCGTAGCGACCTTGCAAGGACACGAGGATCTTCACCGCTTCTCCCCGCCGAGCATCTCTCTTGCGGAACGTTCAACGGCTTCGGCCGCGGGGGACGAGCCCGGAATTTCGAGGAAGGAGCGTCCCCCCTGCTCCCATTCGGGCAGCGACGGGTCGTACGGGATCTCGCCCAGGAGGGGGATCTCCCCCTCCGGTACCCCCGTGCGGTCCTCTGTTCCGAACGGGCGGTTGCGGAGGAGCCACGTCTTCCCGACGGGGATCTCCAGCTGGACGGCAAGGTCCCGTATGGTGAGGGCCGCCCCCATTCCTCGCGGGGACGGGTCCGCCACGAGGACCAGGTGGTCGATCCTTCGCAGGTTGCGCCGGGAAAGATGCTCCATCCCCGCCTCGTTGTCGACGACGACGGCGCGGTAGCTCCCCGCGAGGCGGGAGAGGGATTGCCGGAGAAGGCTGTTGACGTAGCAGTAGCAGCCGGGCCCCTCGCCGCGGCCCATCGTCACGAGGTCGACATCGTCTCCCTCGGCGACCCGCTGCTGGACCATCGCCTCGAGAACCTCCCCCTTGGATGCGCCCCCGCTTTCCGCGGCCAGGAGATCCTCCCGGAGCGTGCCCAGCGGCTGCGGTGGGGGGAAGCCGAGGAGGAGGTGGAGATTCGCGTTGGGATCCGCGTCGACTGCCAGCACCGGCCGGACTCCCGACCCCACGAGGGCGCGCACAAGAAGCGCCGAGAATGTCGTCTTCCCCACCCCTCCTTTCCCCGCGATCGCGACCAGCGTGGTCACGGCAGGTCCCCCCCGTAACGCATGGCCAGGAGAGTCGAAAGGTCGGCGGCGAGCCGGATGGCGCGCTCCGCGTCCTCTTCCGGGACGGTACCCAGCCCGCAGGCGGGCGTGATGAGCGCCGACTTCACCACCTTCTCCACCGGGATATCCCGCTCCGTGAATTTCCGCAGGATCTCCTCCATCCGGGCTGCGAGCGTTTCCGGGGTCTCCCGGGCGATCCCCTCCCGGGATGTGGGAACGATCCCGAAGGCGAGCTTCCCCTCCCGCCCGAGGAACTCCGCCACCTCCCCCGGATAGAGGAGCAGGGAGTCGGCGTACTCGAAGGCGTCGAAGGAGAGGTACTTGACCTTCGTCGACAGCACAAGCCCCCAGTCCGTGTTCGCGCAGCAGTGGATCCCGCAGAGGGCGCCTTGCAGGCCCTCGAAGAGTTCATCCAGGGAAGCCACCACCTCCTCCCGGGACAGCGAGAGGACCGCCGACCCCAGGGAGGCGAGATACGGTTCGTCGACGACGAGGATGACGTTCGGGGAAAGCCGCGCAAGCTCCCCGACCTGCCACTGGGCGACGCGCAGAAGGTGTTTGACGAGGATATCCCGGCCCATGGGGTCGTAGTAGAGGGGGCGTTTCCCGCGGTCCGTGACCATCAGGCCGAAGGAGACCGGTCCCGTCACCTGACCCTTCACGGCCCGGCAGGTCCCCGGTGTCTCTTCGAGGAACCGGGCAAGGCCCGCGGCCCGGTCCGCCGGGATCGCGAAGGGGCCCGGATCTCCCGAGAGGAAGCGGGAGTAGAACTCTTCCGCCCCGGCCATCATCGCGTCGCCGCACTCCACGAAGAGCTTCTCCCCCGAAAGATCCGATGCCGGCAGCCCGGCACCGAACTGGATATACATGCTCTCGAGGAACGTCCTTCGGGGAAGCTGGGGCCAGTAGGGGATGGCGGGACATCCCGACAGCACGGCGCGGACCGCACGGTCGGGGTCTTCGTGCGGCAGGCTGCCGACGCCCGTCGGGGGGAAGAGGCCCGGGAGATCCATCACCGCCCCCCCTGCGACGCGAGGATCTTCCGGTAGCTCTCCTCGTCGGTGTGCGGAATGAACAGGGCCCGCTGGAAGGCCTCCATGAACCCGGCGTCGGACGACAGGTCGTGGTATGTCGCCCCCGCTGCGATCGAAAGCGCCTCCCTCCAGCGCCTCCGGCTGCGGATCGCCCCGATGGCGCCCGCCAGGGAAGCGTTGCCGAGCGGCACGTACGTCTCCAGGGGGAAAGGGGGGAAGAGCCCAAGGGACAGGGCCGACCGGAGGTCGAGGAAGTTGCCGAACCCCCCCGCAATGTACACGCGTTCCACGGCGTCGCGCGGAAGGCCCACGGCGGCCAGCAGGGATTCGGCCGCGGCGCAGAGCGCCGCTTTCGTCCTCAAAACGCTTTTCAGGTCCGGCGCGGCGAAGCAGATGGCGGAGCCGGTGGCGCTTCGCTCCGCGCTCGCCACGACGAACGCCCTTCCCCGTACGGTCTCGGTGAACGGCGCGCCCGGCCGGGGGACGAACTGCCCGGCCCGGTCGATCAGTCCGGTGCGGAACATCTCCGCGCACAGGTCGAGGATCCCCGAACCGCAGATTCCCAGGGGCTTCCCCCCCCCGATGACGGTCCATTCCGCGGCGAGGGTTTCCGGGTCGATCCGCGCGGATTCGATCGCGCCGGGATAGGCCCGCATCCCGCACGCGACCTCCCCCCCCTCGAACGCGGGGCCGGCCGAGGAGGAGCAGACCATCAGGAACTCCCTGTTCCCCAGTGCCACTTCCCCGTTCGTCCCCACGTCGAAGAGGAGGCAGACGCCGTCTTCCCGGTGCATCCCGGAGGCGAGGACACCCGCGACGATGTCGCCGCCCACGAACCCCCCGAGGGAAGGGAACAGGCGCCAGGGGGCGGAAGGGGCGGCCAGGGAGCCGAGTTCCTTTCCCGTCCTTACGGGATACTCCCGGAGAACCGGCTGGTAGGGCGGATGACGGATCGGCGCGGGGGAGGCGCCAAAGAGGATGTGCGTGATGACGGTGTTGCCGGCCGCGGTTACCTCCACGATCTCCCCTTCCGCGGGTCCCGACCCGAGCAGCGCGGCGATCACCTTCTCCACGCCCGCCGCGAGCAGTTGCCGGAGAAGGGCGAACCCGCCCTCGTGCTCCTCTCCGTAGACGATCCGCGAGATCAGGTCCTCTCCGCACGGCATCTGGGGGTTGTCGGCGGCGGCCCGGGCAATCAGGCGTCCGTCGGAGAGGTCGATCAGCGCTCCCGCGAGGGTGCTCGTCCCGAGGTCGAGGGCCACCCCGAGAGGTCTTCTCCCCCCCGTTGCCGCGTGCAGGGGGAGAAACGGCTCGTCCCCGGCAACGTCCCGGCCCTCCAGGTAGGCGGCAAGCCTCGCGGGGCGACTCCCGGGCGGGACGGTGACGGTGAGCTTCCCCGAAGAGGGGTGGCAGCGGCAGGCGAGCCGGACGCCTGCCGACAAATCCGCCTCGGAGAGAACCCCGGGGTCATCCCCGCCTGTCGACTCCCCGGAGATGATGACGCGGCACTTCCCGCACCTGCCCTCCCCGCCGCACGGGGAAAGAAGGGGCACGCCGGCCCGGATTGCATGGCAGAGGATCGTCTCCCCGGGCGCCACGGGCAAGGAAACGTCTTCGGGGAGGAAACGGAGGGTTCCCGGCTTCGGTTCAGACATCGGCGGGGGCGAAGGCGGCGGGCGGCAGCCGCCGGAGATAGGAGGGGAGCGCGGACGATTCCTGCGGCCCCACGAGGACCCGCCACCCCGACAGCTCCTCGATCTTTCCCGACAGCCGCGCCACCATTCCCGGGAGGATCAGCGTCCGGTGGGAGACCGCGCCGGCGATCCCGCTCTCCGAAAGGATTTTCGCGATGCTCTCCCCGGTGAACCTGCCGGCGGCCCAGGCCGTCAGGACGGACATCCCGTCGCAGTCGGCGATCAGCAGGTGGGCGGGAACCCGGGACGCCTCGATGTCGGAACGAACCGTGAAAAAGGTAAGGGAGAAGTTCGTGGTGATCACGACCGGCGACGAGCCGTTCGCCTTCCCGATCGGGTAGATCCCCGCCTCCACCTGGATGGGCTTCTGCGGGTCCGTGAAGATGTTCTGCCGCAGCGTGAGAAGGGGAAAGATGTCGGCGGGGTCGTCCGAGTCCAGCACCAGGAGGGATCCGTATTTCGGCACGAGGAGGGACGCGGCGGCGAACGGCGAGGGAAATCCGTTCCCCAGGTCGAACGCCGTGGGGAAGGCGACCTCCCGCGCGCGGTGAAGGATCGCAAGCCGCCGGAGGTACACCGACAGGGACACCGCGTCGGGAAGGGATGCCGGCATCGGGTCGGCCACGAGGTCGCACGCGCCGGCGGCGCGTGCGGCGGCAAGGGCTTTCTCCAGACCGTCGATCCCTTTTGCGCGGACGACGAGGGGCAGTCCGAGGGGCGCGGCGAGCCTGGCCCCCGCTTCGCCTTCCCCGACAGGGGGGGAGAGAAGGGGGCGGTCGGGGCCCAGGGAGGGGAGCGCGGCGGCCAGGGCATCGCACGGCCCCGACAGCAGGAGCGGCTTCCCTGCGCCCTCCTTTGCCGCGGCCGCGGCGGCGGCGAACCGGGCGGGATCGCCCGAGTCGCACCGCACGGCAACCATGTCGACCGCCAGCGTTTCCCCCATCCGCTCGAAGGATAGAGACCGGATCCGGCGGATCCGGTCCCGGAACGCGTCGTCGTCCAGGGCGTCGGATACCGAGATCGCAAATGCGGTCGGGTGGTAGAAGGTCTTCTCGTGGCGGTACAGGACCACCTCGTCCCCGAGGATCACCGCCCGCTCCCCGGTCCCGACGATGACTTTCGGCAGGGGGGGCGCAGAGGCCGCGCCGAGCGTCTCCTTGGCTTCTTCGGATGCGGGGGGGCACTGATCGATCCCGGCCTTGCCCGCGGCGATCTGCATCGCGAAGGCGAGACAGGTGGGGAACCCGCACTCCTTGCAATTGGTCTTCGGGAGGAGCTTGTAGATCTCCAGTGCGGTCAGCGCCATGGGGCACCAACCATTCCGCGAAGGGTTTTCACGTTGTCCGGGTGCCGGCAGACGAGGAGGTCGGCCCCCGCCGCGAGGCAAGCCCATGCGGTCGCCTCTTCCCACCGGCGTCCCCGGGCGATCACGTCCCCCCACGACTCCTCGGCGGAGTCGAGGGCCTCCCGGGCCTTCCACGAGTCGCCGAGGTGGCAAAGGATCGGGCGGGCGAGTGCCCCGTCCCCCGAAAGTCCCGCCAGACGGATCCGCTCGACGATCGAGTACGTGTACTCGAGACCGTACCCCAGGCCCCCGGTCAGGGGGTCGATCAGGACCCGGTGGGGCGGCACCCCGATGTCCCCGAGCAGGAGGTTCGCCTGCTTCGCCATGTTGATGTCGATCGGCGACCAGGAGACGACGCCGTGACCGTAGGCGAGCGCCGCCCCCGCGACGAGCCGGTAATTCTTCTCGTCGGCGTAGGAAAGGAAGACGGGCCGCTGCGCGGCCTCCGCGACGGCGGGGAAGAGCAAGGCGTCCGTCTCCTCTTCGCCGCACCCCCCCACGATCGCGGGGCAGGGGACTGCCTCGAGAACGTCGCGGACGATTCCGGCTCCCCGGGACACCGCGTGGCCTCCCAGGTCGGGGTGGCACCCCGCAAGCGACAGGAACAGGAATTGTGCGCCGCTCTCTTCCACGAGATTCCCGGCAAGGGTTGCCGGGTCGGTCCCCTTGCCCCCGAAGGCGTGGGACAGCGATGGGGGCAGTTCCTCGTCCCCCGTCCGGATCTCGATTCCGATCGCGGCGGCGTTCGGGCGTTCCCCCTCGGGCAGCAGGGGCAGGGAGGTCTGTCCCCCCACGGAAACGGAGCGTCCCCCTTCGCCAGCGGGGAGAGTCACCTCCAGGATCCTCCCCGGAAAGGTCTGCTGCGGGTTGACGACGGTCATACCAGCGGTTTCATGGAAAGGGCGGGGTGCCCGGCCTTCTCGAGATATTCCAGCAGCTGTTCCGGCGTCACCGCGATCGTCTCGTCGGCGATCTTGTCCAGAAGGTCCGGCATCCCGATCTCGCCGGCCCGTTTCGCCAGGGCGGGGCCGAGCTGCTCCTTCATCTCCTTCGTCATCCAGACGATGCGGGGGAGCCCGCCCTCGGCCGCCAGGAACTTCCTGCTCAACAGGTACTGCTTCCCGACGCCCATGAAGCCCGGCGTCTGAACGCCGCCGCCCACCGATCCCGCGAGCGTGGAGAACCCCATCCCGCAGGGGGTCTCGGCGCCTGCAAACTCGCGGTTGACCACCATGAAGCCGTTGGCTTCGGGCACGAGGGCAAGGATGCACTCGAAGCAGCCACAGGAGGTCATCGGCGCCTCCATGATGGAGTAGAGGTTGAATCCGGGAACGGTGTTCCGGGAGTGCTCGCGGACGAAGGCGTTCACGCCTTCCCAGGACCCTTTGACGGGGTCCAGCTCGTCTCCTTTGGTCACGGGCTGGTTCGGGCCCGTCGGGGTGATCTCATACCCGGCTTTCCCGTCCAGCCAGTTGATCGCCCCGCACAGGCCGAGCCGCTCCGGCGTGACGATGCAGACGTGGTTCGGGGCGAAGGACTGGCAGAGCGTGCAGGAGTAGAACTCCCCGACGGCATCGTCGGTCAGCGTCCTTGCCCGGGCGTCCCGTTCGGCATAGACCGTTCTCGCGCCCGCGAGACCGGCCTGCACGTCCTCCTCTCTCGTGTGGATCGTGACCGCGACCCTGTCCACGATGTTCTCGAAGTCGGAGAGCATCTTGGCGTAGACCATCATCCCCAGGTCCGCGAGGCGGAACCCCTTGGCGACCGCCTCGTCGGAGATGCGGATCCAGGTGGTGTCCCGCTGGGCGACGTGCATCGTCCCTTCCCCGAAATTGACGATCCGGTGAATCCTCCGCTCCAGGACGGACTCGAAGTCCTTTTGCATCCGGGCGCCCGCGACCGTAACGACGAGCCCCAGGGGAAGCGCGCCGCCCTTTTCCACGTCGGGGATGTCGGGACCCACGACACGGATCTCCCGGTCGCGGACCTCGGAAAGGGGTGCGCTCGCCACGAGTTCGTACGCCACGGTGCGCCCGCCCCCGAACTCCGCGTACGTGTCGGACTTGCGGATCCTCTCCCCCTCGAAGGCCGGGCCGAAGGCGATCGGCACGGGGACTTTCACGATCTTCGCCTTGATCCCCCGCGCCTCGATCCCGGCCCGGACCATCTCCTCTCCCGGCGGGCAGGCGAGCAGCGCCCCGGGGATCGCGGGAACGGCCTGGTCGGAAAGAACGGGGAATCCGGCTTTCATGGCGCCGGCCGCGATGGCCAGGGAAAGATCGTCCAGGGGCCCCAGGGCGCAGACGAAGGCCTTCACGCGGGTTGCGAGGTAGGAAAGCATCGGCTCCGCCTGTCCCCGGCCGAGTCCCCCGAAGGTGAGGCCCGCCCGGACCGCGAAATTCACGGCGTGAACGACCGCCGGGAGGGGGCCTAAAGGGAAGGTCCGGAAATCTTCCCCCATCTTGATGCCGGAGGCCTCCATCTGGCCCACCACGTCCCCCGCGAGGAAGACGAGGAGCCCGACCTCCTGGAAATCCCTGACCATGGACGCCGCCACGGCGGGGTCCGACGCCCTTCCGACGACCACGGCGACACCCGGCACGGAGCCGTCCACCATGAAGATCCCGAGTTTCCGCAGGACCGAGTCCGGGATGAAGCCCGTGCACGGGGCGGGGTAGGTCGTCCCCTCCGCGTGGATCAGCGCCTCGAGGATGTCCGCGCACAGAAGCGTCGCCGCTCCGGCGTCCAGCGCGTTTTCAGGGGTAGGCTGCCCCCGGATCATCCCTTCCGCCAGGGAGAGAACCGGTTCCGCCCCGCGGAGAGTGGTCACCTTGAGATCCGTCAGTCCGAAGACCACCGGGATCTCGTATGCCGTTCCCGGGTACGCCAGGGGGCCTTCGGGACCTCTGCGTGCGATGGCGGCCGAAAGGGACTCCCTTGCAAGCGCCAGGACAGCCTGGGCCCCGCGGATGCAGGAAGCGAAAAGCTGTTCGGTCATCGTGCTCTCCTTGCATGAGGAAGGATGGCGGGGCGCCTGCCAACGGTGGAAAATTCTATCCCAAACGACTCCTCCTTCCAAGAGGAATCCGGGGAGGTCGACGATCGGGGAAACGGCCGGGAGCGGCGCCGTTCTCCTTCGGTAGGGAATACGACAGAAACGTTCCGTGCTGGTCATTTATGTCCTGCCGCGTCGATCCGACGACGGCGCAACCTCCCGATAATCCAGGCGTGGCGGGATTGGCATGGCGATTGCCGCTTCCCCCCGCGTCGGCACCCATCACGGTAGGGAGGTATGCGTCATGAACACGGGCGACACCGCTTTCCTTCTTCTTTCCGCTGCGCTGGTCATGCTCATGACCCCCGGCCTCGCGCTGTTCTACGGGGGGATGGTCCGCAGGAAGAACATCCTGGGAACCCTCATGCAATCGTTCATCGTGATCGCCCTGGTGAGCGTCGAGTGGCTCTTCGTCGGGTACTCGCTCTCTTTCGGCCCGGACGTGTCCGGGGTCATCGGGGACCTGTCCTGGTTCGCCCTCCGGGGGGTGGGGGTGGACCCCTACCCGGATTACGTCGCGACCGTCCCCCACCAGGCTTTCATGATCTACCAGGCGATGTTCGCCGTCATCACCCCGGCGCTCATCACCGGGGCGTTCGCGGAGCGCATCAAGTTCGTACCCTTTCTCCTGTTCATCGGCCTCTGGTCGCTTCTTGTCTACTGCCCGGTCGCCCACTGGGTGTGGGGAATCGGCGGGTGGATCCGGAATCTCGGCGCACTGGATTTCGCCGGGGGGACGGTGGTCCACATCACTTCCGGGGCGAGCGCCCTCGCCGCGGTCCTCGTCGCGGGAAAACGCCGGGGACACGGGGCGGAGAACATGGCGCCCCACAATCTTCCGATGACCGTGCTGGGCGCGGGAATCCTCTGGTTCGGATGGTTCGGGTTCAATGCCGGCAGCGCCCTGGCGGCGGGCGGTCTCTCCACCAGCGCCTTCGTCGTGACCCACATGGCCGCGTCGGCGGCGATGCTCTCCTGGATGTTCGCCGAATGGGTGCACCGTGGGAAGCCGACCGTCCTCGGAGCGGCTTCCGGCGCCGTCGCGGGGCTGGTCGCCATTACCCCCGCGGCGGGCTTCGTGAGCCCGGTCTCCTCCATTGCCATCGGGGGGGTTGCGGGGGTGCTCTGCTACGGCGCGGTGATGATGAAGGCAAAGGTCGGGTACGACGACTCCCTGGACGTCGTCGGGGTTCACGGCGTGGGGGGTACCTGGGGAGCACTGGCCACCGGACTGTTCGCCTCGACGGCGATCAATGCCGGCGGGGGGAACGGTCTGTTCTTCGGGAACCCCCAGCTTCTCGCCCTGCAGGCAGGGGTGGCCGGCGCAACCGCAGTGTACGCCTTCGTCGTTACCTGGGTCCTGTTCAAGATTCTCGACAAGGCGATGGGACTGCGCGTCGCGGACGAGGACGAGGTCATGGGGCTGGACCTCACGCAGCACGGGGAGGCGGGGTACAACTGGTAAGGATAGGGAGACGGCGGGAACGCGCGGGACAGAACCTCCGGAAAGGTGATGGGGGCCGACCGCACCTGCCGGAGGAAGAAGGGCGCCGCTTCCGCGGCGCCCTTCTTCGTTTCGCCCGCGGGTTAAAGAACGGAATCCGTTGTGTTATGGTAGAAATTCAGCGGACGAAGCCTTTCCGGAGAGGGTTACTCCACCATGAAGAAGAGGATCCTGCTCCTTCTCGCCCATCCGGACGACGAGACATTCGGTCCCGGCGGAACCATCGCGAGGTATGCGAACGAGGGCGCGGATGTCTACCTCGCCACGGCGACCCGGGGCGAGGTGGGAATGCTCGGGGACCCGCCGGTCACCGACCGTGCCCACCTCGGCGAAGTCCGGGCCGGCGAGCTTCTTTCCGCGGCAAACATCCTCGGGATCCGGAAGGTCTCCTTCCTCGGCTTCGTCGACGGGCAGCTCTCGAGCATCCCCCGGCAGCGGATTGTGGAGAAAGCCGTCGAACAGATCCGCTGGACGCGCCCCCACGTGGTGATCGGGTTCGGCCCGGAGGGCGTTTCCCGGCATCCCGACCACAAGGTGATGTGCTCGGTCGCCCTGGAGGCGTTCGACGCGGCGGCGGACCCGTGCCGGTTTCCTCACCAGTTGGTGGACGGCATCTCCCCATGGGCGCCCTGCAAGCTGTACCAGTTCGAGATCGCACAGGAAATTCTCGATGGGTGGGACGTCCCGCTGGCGGGCGTCCCGCAGGCGAAGCTGACCACGACCGTGGATACTTCCGCGTACGTGGACAGGAAGATCGAGGCCTTCTATTCCCACAAGACCCAGAGGAAGGACTACAGCCGCATCCTCTCCCGGGAGGGATACCGGGAGTTCTGCCGCCGGGAGACATACGTCCTCGCGAAGTCGCGCCTCGCCTCGGTTTCCCTTCCCGAGACGGACCTGTTCGCGGGGGTCCCTCCCGAGGAGCCCAGGGAGCGGTGAGAGTAGGAATCTTCGGAAACGAGGGGGTCGGCAAGAGCACCCTGTTCCGCGCTCTGGGAGGAGGAGAGGGGGGGTCGCCCGCAGCCGGCCGAGGCGCGGGGGTGACCACGATCAAGGTCCCCGACGAACGACTGGACAGACTTGCCGCCGTCTTTCGTCCGAAGAAGATCACTCCGCTGGCGATCACATTCGTCGAAATCGATCCGGGGGAGGCCACGCTCCTCCCCCCCGACACGCTGGACCGGATCAAGGGGGTCGACGTCCTGGGCCTCGTTCTCCGAGGGTTTTCGGACGATTTCCATCCTCCCCCTCCCGGGGGGCTGGACCCGGTGAAGGAGTTCCGGGCGATCGAGTCGGAGCTGGTCGTCTCCGACTACCTGGTGGCCCAGAAGAGGATCGAGCGGATGACAAAGGAGGCCCGGCGGGACACCGAGTGGACCGTCCTTCACAAGGCCGTGGAAGCCCTTGAGAAAGAGATTCCCCTGCGGCAGCTTCCCCTTGCGGGCGAGGAGATCCGCGTTCTTGCGGGATTCCGGTTCGTGAGCCAGCTGCCGCTCCTGCTGGTGCTGAACGTTTCGGAGGACGCACTTTCCGCGGATGCGTATCCGGAACTCGGGGGGGCGGCGTCCTCGCAGGGCGCTACCCTGATCCGCCTGTCGGCAAGGATCGAGGAGGAGATTTCGCTCCTGGCTCCCGATGAGCAGGTTGTTTTCCTTGCGGAAATGGGAATTCCCCGCCCGGCGCGGGAACAACTCCTCCGGGGCGCGTTCGAGGCGATGGACCTCATCTGCTTCATGACGGTGACCGGGGACGAGGTCCGCGCGTGGAATGTTCGCCGGGGAACCGTGGCCGTTCACGCGGCGGGAAAGATCCATTCCGACATGGAGAAGGGGTTCATCCGCGCCGAAGTGATTCCGTGCGAGGAGTTCTTCCGTTGCGGGTCGATGGCGCAGGCAAAGACCGAGGGAAAGGTGCGGCTCGAAGGGAAGGAGTACGTCGTCCGGGACGGGGACATCCTCCATGTTCGCTTCAATGTCTGACTCCCCGTTTCCTCCTCATGCGGGATATTCGGACTGAATATTCCAAGGGTTACGGCCGATAAGAACGGGTATGCAGGCCCGGGGAAGCATGATCGCCGGAACCGGTGCGTCCTGGGGGAAGGACGTCAGGCTTCTTGTCGTCGACGACGAGGAGTTCATCCGGTCCATTATCCGCGAGCGCCTCGAAATAGAAGGCTTTTCGGTGGACGAGGCCCAAAACGGAAACCATGCGCTGGCCAAGCTCGGCACCGGCTCCTATTCCATCCTGCTCACCGACATCCGGATGCCGGAGATGGACGGCGTCACCCTTCTCCGGGAGGTGTCTCGCCGGTTTCCGGAGATGGCACGGATCGTCATGACGGCCCACGCGGAGCTCGAGACGGCGGTCGCCGCCCTGAAAAACGGCGCCTACGACTATATCCTCAAGCCGTTCAGTTTCGACATCCTCTTCATCACGATCCGGAACGCCCTCGAGAAGCGGTCGATGGAAAGCCAGCTCCGCGACTACCAGGCGAACCTGGAAAACAGGGTGAAGGAGCAGACCGACCTCATCAACTCGATGTACCTCCGTTCGATCCATTCCCTGATCAAGGCCCTGGAGGCCAAGGACCGGTACACACGGGGCCACTCCCAGCGGGTGACTCTCTATTCCATGGCCATTGCGACGCATCTGGACCTTTCCCCTGCACATCTCGAGGATCTGCGGTACGCGGCCATTCTGCACGACCTGGGGAAGATCGGCGTCCGGGAAACCATCCTGAACAAGCCGGGTTCTCTCACCTCCGAGGAGTTCCGCGAGGTCGTGCGGCACCCCGAGGTTGCGACCCGGATTCTTTCCCCCATTCCGCTCTTCCGGGACATCCTTCCGGCAATTCTGCACCATCACGAGCGCTTCGACGGCAAAGGCTACCCGGGACGGATCGCAGGGGAGGAGATCCCTATCCTCTCGCGCATCATGGCGATCGCCGATACCTACGACGCGATGACGTCGACCCGCGCCTACCGGCCGGCGCTTTCCGAGGGGGAGGCGTCCGCGGAGATCCTGCGCTGCGCGGGGACGCAGTTCGATCCGGAGGTTGTCTCCGTTTTTCTTACCGTGAAGGACAAGCTCGACGGGAACGGCGATCTTCTCCCCCTCGAATGGTGGGGCGAGGAGGAGAACCCCGATGAGGACGGTCTGCCCGTACCCTGAGGTCTGACGACATCCCCGGGGGAGCGGAAATTTCCCGGCGGGAGGAGGAGTCCCGTGCCGGGTTGCGGTACACGGCGGCAGATTTCCGAAGGAGCAGGAGAAGGGGTCATGGGAGAACCGACTGCGGGCCGACAGGGCACCTTTTCCCCCCAGGAGCGGGAGGAGTTGCTCCGGATCGCGCGCCGCGCGCTTTCGACCTATGTGAGCGAGGGAAGGATGCCCGTGGAGGATCCTGCCCATGCGAGCCTGTCCGCCCCGGGGGCGGCGTTCGTGACGCTTCGTGGCGGGGGGCGTCTGCGGGGGTGCATCGGCTACACGGAGCCTCACGCCCCCCTCTATCGCACCGTCCAGGAGTGCACGGTCGCCGCGGCGACGGAGGACCCGCGGTTTCCCCGGGTTACGGCGGGGGAAGTGGGCGATCTTCGGATCGAAATCTCGGTCCTGACTCCCATGTCGCCGGTGCGACCGGAGGATGTGAAGACAGGCGTGCACGGCCTGATGATCCGGAAGGGGGAGCGCCGGGGGCTTCTCCTTCCCCAGGTAGCGCTCGAGCACGGGTGGGATCGCGATGCGTTTCTCTCCCAGGTATGCGCAAAGGCGGGTCTTCCCTCCGACGCCTGGAAGGAAGGCGCGGAACTCCATTCCTTCACGGCCGAGGTGTTCGGGGAGTGACGTCCCCTCCCCGGATCCTCTCCTTCTTCGGTTTCCACTCCCGTGCCAACCGTTCCGCCTCGGCGATCTGGGCGGGGGTCATCAGGGAGTCGACCATATCTTTATAATGGACAGCATCATTCAGATTCTTTTTTGCTGATGCAGGGTACCGTGCAGCCGCAAGGTTGAGCCACATATGAGCCAGGATGTAGTCCTGCGGGACCCCCTGGCCTTTATAGTACTTGACGCCGAGGTTTACCTGGGCTTCGGGGATTCCCTGCTCGGCGGCCCTTCGGTACCACTTCACCGCCTCGGTGTCGTTCCGCGGGACTCCTTGGCCGTTTTCGTAAATGAGGCCCAGGTTGTGCTGGGCTTCGGGGATCCCCTGCTCGGCGGCCCTTCGGTACCACTTCACTGCCTTGGTGTTATCCTGCGGGGTTCCTCGGCCGTAATCGTACATGACGCCGAGGTTGTGCTGGGCCTTGGCGTCTCCTTGTTCCGCCAATGGCTTCATCAACCGGAATGCTGTTCCGTAGTCGCCCCGTTCATAAGCGGCGATCCCATCATCGAATTGTCCTCCGAACGCGGGAACAGCCGGTGATGCAGAGATCAGGAGGGTGAGCAAACCGACCGTCAGATAGCGAACCATTCCTTTGCGCTCCCGAACCTTGGCGTCCATCCATCTTACCTCCTTTCCCGCGGAACAACTCGTTGTATCGGTCCTCCCGGGGGGAAACCGGTTCGGTGAACGGAGTCTTGACCCCCAACCGGCCCAGCCACCCCCGCACCTCCCTGGCGCCCACTTCCGGACCGGGGTCGGACCGGATGTGCCCGGGGAACCTCGTCGGCCAGATTCCAATTTGGTACAATGGATCCCTCGATATCGCAGGGACCCACAGGGAATCTCAAGGTGGGGAAAGATCATGAGGATCAAGCAGTTCTGAGGTTGGGAGTCCTCGATGGAAAACGAAGAAAGCATGGAGATGGAAGTCTATCCCATCGAGCACAAGGGGAGAGTCTTCAACATCATCACCGCGTACGACATGACCTTCCGGGAGGTCCGGGGGATGCTCGACTGGCTTTCGGAGCGCGGCGCCTTCCTTTTTACGCCCGAGGACGAGTTCCTGGGGCCGGGGAAGCTATACGCCTGCGAGGTGGAAGGCGTGCGGCTCGAGGTGGACGTGCAAGGATACGAGGTGATCGTCTACCGGCGGAGCCCCGCCTGATGCCCCCGGGGAAAGGACCGCGGCCCGTTCCGTTCCTCCTCCAGTTTCTCGCCGCCGCTTACCCGTCCGCCCGTGTGGTCCTTCGGTACCGGACACCCTTCGAACTGCTGGTCGCCACCGTCCTGGCCGCCCAATGCACCGACGACCGTGTCAATCAGGTTACGCCCGCGCTCTTTGCCCGGTATCCCGGTCCGAAAGCGCTCGCGGCGGCCTCGCAGGAGGAGGTCGAGGAGGCGGTTCGTCCCACGGGGTTCTACCGGAACAAGGCCAGGGCGCTCAGGGGAATCGCATCCTGCCTTCTTTCCCGGCACGGAGGGCAGGTCCCGCGGAGGATGGAGGACCTGACGGCGCTTCCCGGGGTGGGAAGAAAAACGGCGGCGATCCTCCTCGGCGCCTGCTTCGGGACGCCCGCTCTCCCCGTGGATACGCACGTCGGCAGGGTCTCCTTCCGGCTCGGCCTCACCCGGTCGAAGGACCCGTCCCGGATCGAGGAGGACCTCGCCGCGGCCGTGCCCGAGAAGAATTGGTGGGAATTCGCCACGCGGCTGGGCTGGCACGGGCGGCAGGTCTGCGTCGCCCGCCTTCCCCGCTGCGGCGCCTGTGGGCTCTCCCCGGTGTGCCCGCGCAACGGCGTCGCCCGGTCCGCCTGACGGTGCGTTCCCCCGGCCGGTCTTTGGGCCGGACGGACGAAGGGCGAACGGAATCCCGCTCCGGGAGGGGTCAGGAGGCGGATACGACCAGCAGTTCCGTCCCTTCCCGGTCGGAGGCGTTCCTCCAGCGGAATGCCGTGTTCCCCCGGACGTAGAGGGTGTCCCCCTCCTCGAGTCTCACGGAGGTTCCGCCGATCTCCATTTCCAGAGCGCCCCGGATCACGAAGAAGAAATCGTCCCCCTGATGGTTGACGAAGTCCTCGCCGCTGTTTCCTCCCGGCTTGAGGATGCAGAGTTTCGGGTGGAATCTCTGACCGGGCACCCCGGCCGCGAGGCTCTGGAACTCGACCTCCCGGATCTCCGCAGCCAGCCGTTCCCGGTTCGACGCGCGTGTCACGACGTACCCGATTTCCGCTTCCCCCAGCAGGGAGGAAAGCGATTCGCCGAGTGCCCGGCCGATGGCCGCGAGAGTGTTCACGGTCGGGGACGACACGTTCCGCTCGATGGCGCTGATCGCGGTGGCGGACATCCCGCTTTTTTCCGAAACCTCCTGGAGCGTCAGGTGCTTCCTCTTGCGGATGCTCTTTACCCTTTTTCCGACATCGATCGTTTCCACGGATGATCCCCCCACCTGACTATGGTACTCCCGGGGAAGTCGCACTGTAAACGGATTTTCCAAAACATTGCAGCCGTCATGGGAAAACCGCTGAATCGATCCATTCCTGATTGCTTTGCTCCGGGATGCCGGCCTACCGGGGGAAATCCCTTGAATTGGCCGGTTAGGCCCAATAGAATCACTAGTTGCGAATGGACAATCCGGAAAGAGTCCACGCGGGAGGCTGCCATGCCAGCGACGTTGTCGCCAAGCGAGAGCTACAGCATCACCATGCGCGTTGATATCCAGAACAAGCCCGGCATGCTGGGAAAGCTTACGACGACGATCGGAGATGCCGGCGGCGACATCGGCGCCGTGGACATGAGCGGTGTCGGGAAAGGTACGGTCATGCGGGACATTACGATCCGCGCCCGCGGGGTAGACCACGCGCAGGAGATCATCAAGGCGGTCCAGCAGGTCGCGGGGGTGAAGATCATCAACGTCTCCGACCGGACCTTCCTCAAGCATCTCGGAGGGAAGATCGAGATCAGCGGCAAGATTCCGGTCAAGACCCGGAACGACCTCTCCATGGCCTACACGCCCGGGGTGGCGCGGGTGTGCATGGCGATCGCGAAGGACGTGAAGAAGTCGTTCACCCTGACGATCCGGCGGAACACGATTGCGGTGATATCGGACGGGACGGCGGTTCTGGGTCTGGGGGATATCGGACCCGAGGCGGCGATGCCCGTCATGGAAGGGAAGGCGTTGATCTTCAAGGAGTTCGCCGGCGTGGATGCCTGGCCGATCTGCCTGGCCACGAAGGATACCGACGAGATCGTCCGGATCGTGAAGACCCTCGCCCCCTCCTTCGGAGGGATCAACCTCGAGGACATCTCCGCTCCCCGGTGCTTCGAGATCGAGGATCGGCTCAAGGCCGAGATGGACATCCCCGTCTTCCACGACGACCAGCACGGGACGGCCGTCGTGGTCCTCGCCGCGTTGCTCAACTCCCTGAAGATCGTCGAGAAGCGGATGGAGGATTTGAAGGTGGTGGTGGCCGGCGTCGGCGCCTCGGGCGTGGCGTGCAGCAAGATCCTGATGAAAGCGGGTGTCCGCAACGTCATCGGCGTGGATCGCGTCGGCGCGATCTACAATGGGCGCAAGCAGCATATGAATTTCATGAAGGAATGGTATGCAGAACACACCAACCCGTCGAACGAGAAAGGGAAGCTGTCGGACGTCATGGCTGGAGCGGACCTGTTTCTCGGGCTGTCCGGCCCGGGGCTTATCACGGTGGACGACCTGAAGAAGATGGCCAAGGATCCCATCGTATTCGCGATGGCCAACCCGGACCCCGAGATCCAGCCCGAGGATGCCGCCCCCTACGTACGGATCATGGCGACGGGCCGTTCCGACTACCCGAACCAGATCAACAACTCCCTGGTCTTCCCGGGGATCTTCCGCGGTGCGCTCGACTCGCGTGCCTCCTGCATCAACGAGGAGATGAAGCTGGCGGCGGCGCACGCGATCGCCTCCTGCGTGGGGAAAGATGAGCTCTCCGAAGACTACATCATACCGTCGATGTTCAACCGGAGGGTCGTGCAGGCCGTCGCGCGCGAGGTTTCGCGGGCGGCGCACCGCACCAAGGTCGCCCGCCGGGCCTCCCGGGCGTACTCCGAGATCCACCTCGAATAGCGGAGACGCTGTGATCAACCCCCTGATATTCCGGGAGTACGACATCCGGGGAAGGGTGGAGGTGGACCTCACGCCCGGGACGGTCCTCTCCATCGGGAAGGGGATCGGGACGTACGCGGTCCGCAACGGGGTCGTCTCTCTCATGCTCGGGCGGGACTGCCGGCTGAGTTCCCCCTCCTTCCGGAACGCCATGGCCGAGGGCCTCCTGTCGACCGGCGTGGACGTCGTCGACGTCGGGATCTGTCCCACCCCCCTCCTGTATTTCTCCATCGCGCAGTTCGGGGGCGGCGGGGGGGTGATGATCACGGGAAGCCACAACCCCCCCGAGTTCAACGGATTCAAGATGTGCGTGGGGGCCTCCACCCTCTACGGCGGGAAGATCCAGGAGATCCGGCGGATCATCGAGCAGGGGGACTTCGAGACCGGAAAGGGAGGGGAAAGCCGGCGGGAGGTGGTGGCGGACTACAGCGAGTACGTGAAGTCGAACATCTCCATCCCGCGCCGGCTCAAGGTGGTGGTGGACGCGGGGAACGGGACCGCGGGACCGGTGGCGCCGCCCCTCTTCCGCGCGTTGGGTCTGGAGGTGGTGGACCTGTTTTGCGAAATGGACGGGCGGTTTCCCAACCATTTTCCCGACCCGACGGTCCCGGAGAACCTCCGCGTTCTCATCCGGACGGTGCGGGAGACGGGCGCGGACGTGGGAGTCGCCTACGACGGCGACGCGGACCGGATCGGCGCCGTGAACGAAAAAGGGGATGTGCTGTACGGGGATTACCTCCTGGCCCTCTTCGCCCGGGAAATCCTGGGGAGAAAGCCCGGGGCGACCGTTATCTCGGAGGTGAAGGCGTCGCAGAACCTGTACGACGACATCGCCCGGCACGGCGGGAAACCCGTCATGTGGAAGGCCGGCCACTCCCTCATCAAGCAGAAGATGAAGGAGGAGTCGGCGGAGGTGGCCGGCGAGATGAGCGGGCACATCTTTTTCGCCGACCGGTATCTCGGGTTCGACGACGCCATCTACGCCTCGGCGAGGCTCTTCGAGATCCTCGCGCATTCCGACCGCCCCTTGAGCGAGATGCTCTCCGACCTCCCGCCCGTCGTCGCCACACCCGAGATCCGGGTGGACTGCCCCGACGAGGTCAAGTTCCGCATTGCGGAACGAGTGGCGGAGATCGTCCGGCCGCTGGCGCGGGAGGTGATCGACGTGGACGGCGTGCGGGCGCTTTTCGACGGTGGGTGGGGGCTCGTGCGGGCGTCCAACACGCAGCCCATCCTTGTTCTCCGGTTCGAGGGAAAGGACCGGGAGACGGTGGAGCGGATTCGCGGGGTGATGGAAGGAGCTGTGGAAACCGCCAGGGCCGGGATCCTGTGACGGTTCCCGGTTGACCGTTTTCAAGGCCATCGTGCTGGGCATCCTCCAGGGGGCAACCGAGTTTCTCCCGGTGAGCAGCTCGGGACACCTGGTTCTTGCACAGCAGATCCTGGGGCTCAGGGAACCCGAGCTGGCGTTCGACATTCTCCTTCACCTGGGCACGCTGCTCGCCATTCTCCTCTTCCTCCGGAGGGAGATCGCCGAGGTGCTCGGTTCCCTTTTCCGGCGGGATCCGGAAGAACAGAACGAACCATGGGGGCGCAGGGATCTCCTGCTGATGGCGGTGTCCACGGTGCCGACCGGCATCATCGGATACGCCTTTCACGACGTGGTGGAAAAGGGGGTCTCCACCCGGGAAGTGGGTATCGCCTACCTGGTCCTCACGGCAATCCTGCTGCTCAGCAACCTCCGGTTCCGCCACAAGATGGACCCCGAGCGGATCAGTCTCTGGGAAGCGTTCGCCATCGGGATCGTGCAGGGGATGGCTGTCCTTCCCGGGCTTTCCCGCTCCGGTTCGACGATATCGCTCGCCCTCGTGCTGGGGATCGGGGCGTCGCGAAGCGCGAAGTACTCCTTCTTCATCTCCATCCCGGCGATTCTGGGGGCGGCGGCCCTGCAGTTGCACAAGGGCGGGGTGACGATGCTCCCGTTCCTCCCTTCCACCCTGGGCTTCCTCCTGTCGCTCATCGTGGGGTACATCGCCCTGACGTTCGTCGAGAGGCTGGTTACCCGGGGGAAGTTTCTCCGGTTCGCCCCGTACACGTTCCTGCTCGCCGTTTTCTGCTTCTATTTGTACGGGAAAGGATAAGACCCGTTTCGCCCTTTCTGCTTTGTGCGATGCCCCCCGGACTCCCCGGGTTCGCCGGAGGGGGTTACCCTGCCTGGATGCGGCGCCGCGGGGTGAGAATCGCGCCGGCGAGTTCCTCCCCCGCCGGGAGAACGGCCCCCGGCCAGAGGATGGATCGGGAGACCGACGCCCCTTCGGCAACCGTGGCGCCGTCCTCGATGACGGCAGACGGGCCGACCCGCGCGCCGCGGGTGAGCTTTGCCTTCGGGGAGATGTAGACGGGCGGGATGATCGTGACGCCGTCACCGTCTGCATCCGGTGGCTTCACGGCCTGCTTCTTCCCCGAGAGCATGGCGAGGGTTCCTTCGAGATAGTCTGCCGGGGTGCCGAACTCCTGGAAGCGCCCCGACGAAAGGAACCCGAAGACGGGGGCCCCTTCGGCGACGAGGGGAGTGTAGGTCTCCCGGATGATGCACGACGCCCTCGCCGGGGGGATCCTCGCGAGGAGTGCAGGTTCGACGATCTGGCACCCCGTGTAGAACCCGGATCGCGTTCCCTCGCCGGCCTCGTTCCCGAACCCGGTGATCCGCCCCTCTTCCCCCACCCAGATGGGCGTGTACCGTTTCGCGGTGTCCGGAAAGAGGATCAGGGTGGCCAGCGCTTTCTTCTCCCGGTGAAAGGCGAGGGCGGAGGCAAAGGGGAAGGAGACGACCGTATCCCCGTTCATGGTGACGAAGGTGCCCCCTTTCAGGAGCTCGCGGGCATTCCAGATTCCTCCCCCCGTGCCGAGGATGACAGGCTCCAGCGTGAAATCGACGCGAACGCCCTTGCCCGCCCACCCCGTCACGCGCTGCTGGATGAGTTTCGGGTGTGTGTGGAGGTTCATGACGAACGTGCGGATCCCCGTTCGCCGGAGGAATTCCATGTTGTAGGAGCACAGGGGGCGGCCCAGGACCGGGACGACGGGCTTGGGCAGTTCGTAGGAGAGCGGGCGAAGGCGCGTCCCCAGGCCGGCTGCGAGGATCATCCCTCTCATGGCGGCGCCTCGGAAGCCGCCTTCGCCGACAGGTCGGTCAGAATCGGCAGGAGTTTCCGGGCCAGCGGCTTCATCCGTGGGTTCCGGTCGAAGTTCGAAACAAGATGGTCCACGGTCGGCGGAATGAACCGGAGGTAGAACGTTTTCCCCCGGTTGTGGGACTGGTTCCCGAACGTGCCGATCGCCTTGACGTTCCTCTGCAGCGCGGAAACGTCGAGACGGTATGCGAACGTGGCCTGATCCCCTCCCTTTCTCCTGAGCCCGGCAGGGGCTGTGTCCCGGTACGCGTAGACGAGTTCGTCGACCGCCTTTTCGGGCAGGGTCACGTAGGAGTCCCGCAGGAGGGAGCAGAGATCGTAGAAGACGTTTCCCATCCGGGCGTCCTGGAAATCGAGGATACGCAATTCCGGGGCCGCATCCCCCTCCCCGCCGGGGATCACCATGATGTTGCGGCTATGGTAATCGCGATGGGCGAGAATGCGCGGGAGCTCCGCCAGTTCCGAGAGAAACGGCAGGAACAGGTCTTCCAGGGCGCGCTCCTCGGTTTCCGACAGGGCGATTCCTCCGTACTTCCGGACGGCGTTCTCGAAAAAGAAGTCGATCTCCTCGGCGAATTTCCCCAGGTCGAACGCGAGACGGGAGGGGATCGCGTCCCCGTCGAGTCCTTTCGTCCCGTCCCATTGGATGCGGACCAGGATCTCGATGCACCGCCCGTAGAGCGAGAGCACCTCTTCCGCGGTGCGGGCGGAGTGGACGGCCCCCTCCAGCATCGTGTCGCCGGCGTCCTCCAGGAAGAGCCGTTTGGCTTCGGGGACGGCAAGGTAGATCTCGGGAACGGGGACGCCCGCTTTCCGGAGGTACCGGTGCACGTTCACGAAGGGGAGTTCCCGTCCCGGGGGAATCTCGTCCGGATACTCCATCAGGACGAGCGAGGGGATGGGGGACCGCGGGGCCATCCGGACCCGGTAGTACCGCCGGGTGGAGGCATCCCCCGCGAGCTCCGCGATCCCTTCCACGCGGGCCGGTCCGGGGAAGAGCGCGGACAGGGTTATCCCGATTTCCCGTTCGTTCACCTGCGGAGCCGTCCTCCTTCGGCGGCGTACCGATCCAGTGCGCCGCGGCACTCGCCCAGGATCTCCTCGAAACTGCGGTAGTGCGGGTTCTCCCCGCAGGTGAGGTCGCGGAGCTCCACGGTGAACAGTCCGGAAAAGCCGACGTCGCGAAGCCCGGCAAACACCTCTCCCCAGGCGATCGCGCCGCGCCCCGGGACGAGGTGGTCGTCCTTTTCCCCGTGGTTGTCCGAGGCGTGCACGTGGATCAGCCGGGGGGCCGAGTCCCGGATGGCGTTCGCGACACCTCCTTCGATGTTCGCGTGCCCCAGGTCGAGGCACACCCCGACCCGGTCCTCGGGGTACCGGGCGGCGATATCCATGACGATCTCCACCCGCCCCGAGGGAACCGGTGTATTTTCCACGGCGAACCTCACGCTCTCGGGAACCTCCTCGAGGAGTTCGTTCAGGGACCCAAGGAACGCCCCCCATCTTCTCGGATACCAGTTCTCCGCGGGGAAGCTGGTGTGAAGAACGAGAGTCCCCCCGCCGTTGCCCGCCAGCCATCTCCCCGCCGCTGCGGTAGATCCTACCGACAGCCGGCGGTGCGATTCATCCTCCGTGGACAGCGAGTACCAGCGGTCCTTCCTGTAGCTCCGGACGTCGGGGTAGAGCGGTGCATGAAGGCTCGCAACGGTCACTCCGTGCGCGGCCAG
>Ga0209536_100001736_pt1 | contig 35734 bp, 34 predicted proteins | sample DeeMarSeWOR28_12_FD_187461 | JGI IMG/M metagenome (GOLD analysis project Ga0209536, IMG submission 187461) | Marine sediment microbial communities from White Oak River estuary, North Carolina - WOR-2-8_12 (SPAdes) (version 2) | ecosystem: Environmental > Aquatic > Marine > Intertidal zone >...
ACCCTTACTGCAAAAGATGATTCCCTGGATGAACTGGAGAACGCCGAGAGATGGCTCGGGCTCATCGGACAGGACAAGCGAGCTCATGACAGGGCGGTGGCGCGGGGCGATGCGCTGTCCGCGGCCGATGGCAGAAATTCCCTGGAGCTGGCCATTTCCTACTATGATTTCGCAAGGAACGAGAAAAAGGTCCAGGTGGTCAGGGGAAAGGCCAGGAAGCTCGGGGACGCTCACCTGCAGAAGGGCGAGAAGATGATCGCCTCGGAGTATTACGCCATCGCCGGGCTCGAGGATAGATCCACGGAGCTCAGGGAGTCCGACGAGGCGGAGAAAGCCAAAGCGGAGAGCGAGCGCAAGGACCAGTTCAAGAAGGACCAGGATTCGCTGGAAAAGGAACTGGGCTTTTAGGGTCCTATGTAAATTCCGGGAACAGGCCGTGTATCGCGACATTTGCGGTCATCCTAGATCAGTACGCTGCGATACACGGCCCGATCCCGGTGCATCATCTCCCGACTGGCGGAAAAATCCAGTGACCCTTCGACTGGACTTCCGACTTCATTTCAATGATCCCGGACGGACCGGCAGGGCAGGCGCGCAGCGAGTAAAAGGTTGACAGGATTTTCTCCTTGTTACTTGCACCGTTCTCCTTTCTACTCTCCCTATGAATACTATCGCCTACTGGCTCGCACTGCTTGCCGTTGTCATGGTGCCGCCGTTCATGCTGGTTTGGCTGATCGTCCATCCCCTTGTCGTGTTCTGGCGGCGCCTGGGACCTTTCGGGACTTACATTTCCCTGCTGTTGTTCATCCTTCCTGGAATGTGGCTCCTCTACAGCTTGCGGGAGCCCCTGATGAGGGTCCATTATGGAGTCAACTGGCTGCTGGTGATCGTGGCGGTCCAGGTCTTCGCGATTTCAATGCTCATGGGAATCCTGCGAATGCGTCACCTTAAACTGTCGATCATGCTTGGATTCCAGGAGATCAGAAAGGGAGGGGATCCCGGAAGACTTCTGACCGATGGGATCTACTCGCTCATCCGACACCCCAGGTACGTCGAGGTCTGGCTCGGGCTGCTGGCTGTGGCCCTTTTTACCAACTTCCTGGCGGTGTACGTCCTGGTCATTGTATTTATCCCGATCATCTACTGTGTCGTCCTTCTGGAGGAGAGAGAACTCAGGGAGCGGTTCGGGGAGGATTACGAGAAATATTGTGCCGAGGTCCCGAGGTTTCTTCCGAAGAAGCAAAGGACGTATTAAGGTCACTGCGAGGGACCCGACTTAAGAATAGTGTCCTTCAACGGCCACCGCGTTCTCACAAGGGCTGACCTTCTGCTAGCATCGAACTATGCGCACGACCATATACACTATCCCAATGGGATTCGACCAGTGCTACCTCCTCAAAGCGGAGCGGAGCGTGCTCGTGGATGCGGGCGCCCCGGGCGAGGTCCGGGCTCTGAGGAAAGCCCTCGGCCGTTCGGGGATCTCACCCCGGCAGATCGGGCTGATCGTGATCACCCACGGGCACTGGGACCACATTGGCTGTGCCAGGGATATAAAAAATCTCACCGGCGCAAAAATAGCCATGCACAGTCATGACGCCCGGTGGCTGGAGGAAGGGGAAACTCCGCTTTCTCCCGGCATCACCTTGTGGGGGCGATGGTTCATTGGGTTTCACCGGTGGTTCATGCCCTTTATCAGGATCCCTACCGTGAAAATAGACTTTCAGTTGGATGAAAGCGGTATGGACCTGGCTCCTTTCGGCGTTCCCGGCCGCGTGGTCCACACACCCGGGCACACTCATGGGTCGGTAAGCGTCCTCCTGGACACGGGGGAGGCCTTCGTGGGAGATCTGGTCATGAACCGGCTGCCGCTGAGGAGAAAGCCCGGGATGGCCATCTTCGGCGAGGACGAGGATCTCATGAGAACCAGCCTGGTCAAGCTCGCTGAACTGGGGGCCGGGATCATCTATCCCGCCCACGGAAAACCTTTTGAGTTGGAAAACCTGATCAGGCATCTGGACGGGAATAACAAATAACAGAATGAAGGATCCGCCTGCCCGGTAAAATGCTTCAGACATCCACCAAGATCTCCTTGCATCGGATCCGATGAGAGGTAGACTTTCTCCGGTGGGTCCTCCTCAAAAGATAGGGTGAAGTCCCTGATCACCGGTGTTCCTGCCTGGAGGACCCGGTGGACAACCGCGTTTTCTTCCGGGAGGGATAAAAATGGAGAGGAAGGTTTGTTTTTCAGCTCTGCTGCTGCCTGTCTTTCTGGCACTGTTGTGGTGTGGATGTGGCGGAGGAGGCGGAAATGAAAAGCTGGTGGAGCTTTGCCTGGTGGAATACGACCACTGGGAAAAGACCGAGCTGCCGAATCCGGACATGTCAAACCTGGAGGGCACATACAGCCTTCACGGCTTCGATATTGATGTGTGGGTGGACGGCGTCCATCTGGGCATGCCTGTTTCAAGCGGCGATTTCGCAAGTTTTTCAGGCACCCTGGTCCTGACTCCCGATATGATCACCGAGACCATCACGGTGGAAGGTGAGACGGCGGGTTATTCCGGTACCTACACCGTGTCCAATGCAGACGCCTATGCCGGGACCCTGCACATCGCTGTACTTGGGGAGACTTTTGATGTCATCTGTGCCATGGGGCCCATTACGATCTGCGATCCGGTGTGCAATGATTTTTTCCTTATGACCCTGCAGAGCGAAATGCTATGTGAGATGGTGCCGGAGGATGAACTTATAGGTCCGGCATCCCTCGGACTGGGACTATAGCCTGACAGAACAGATTGAAAATGCTAGAATCCGGACACCAGCGCCACGGCATTCTGGAACGCCCGTTAGCATGAAGTCTTTATAAGGAGGTCACCCTGCGCACTGTAAGGTTCGGAGATACCGGTCTTATGGTTTCCCCCCTTGTTTTCGGGACCCTTCCCCTGGGTGCCCTGCAGGCGGACGTGACCCCTGCCCAGGGCGGCAGACTCATCCGCTCAGCTCTCGAGAAAGGTGTGAACATGATCGACACCGCTCACCTGTACGGGACCTTTGCCCACGTCAGGGAGGGTATCCTGGGGTACTCGGGTGATGTTCTGGTGGCTTCCAAGACCCATGCTGCCGACGCGGCTGGCGCACGGGAACACGTTATGACGGCCCTGAAAGAATTGGGCAGGGAAAGGCTCGATGTCCTGCTGCTTCACGGGGGAAGGGTCGCTGATCCTTTCCGTGAACGTGCCGCTGTTTTTGAAGAACTGTGCCGTATGAGGGAAGAGGGGATCGCCAGGGTGATCGGGATCTCCTCCCATTTTGTGTCGGTCATCCGTGACGCCGCCAGGAATCCGGATGTGGAGGTCGTCCATCCCCTCATCAACCGTATCGGGATGGGCATCCTGGACGGGAGCGCAGAAGAAATGGCCGAAGCCGTTTCCCTGGCAGCCTCTTTTGGAAAGGGTGTCTATGCCATGAAGGCTCTGGCCGGAGGCAACCTCATCTCCAGCGCCCGGGAGAGCATTTCCTGGGTCATGTCGGTCGAGGGCGTGCATGCCCTTGCCCTTGGGATGCTTTCGGAGGCTGAGATCGAGGCTAACGTGGGCCTGATAAGCTCCGGCTGGGCGCCCGGAAAAGTATGGGATGAGCTGGAAAAGGGCAGGCGCAGCCTGACCATCATGAGGAAGTTCTGTTCCGGGTGCGGAGCCTGCCTTGAAGTGTGTAAGGACGGCGCGCTTAGGATGGTCGAAGGCGCAGCCTGGGTGGACCCTTCATCCTGTGTCCTCTGCGGATATTGCGGAGCCGAATGCCCCGAGTTCGTAATCAGGGTAACTTGAGAAGAGCCGGCCTGTTCCTGCCCCCGGTGCTGATTATTGTTCCCTTTGAGAAGATCTGTTTAAATACCCTTATGAGACTTCAAAAGGACGAATTGAGAAAATTCACTTCACGGGAACTGGCCGGGTATGACGGAAGTGATGGGAAACCGGTCTATATCGCTTTCGGCGGCCTGGTCTATGATGTCTCCGGCAGTTCCCTGTGGAAACATGGCTCCCACTTCAGGCGGCATCTTCCCGGCACGGATCTCTCCGACCAGCTGGGGTGCGCGCCCCATGGCGCAGATGTTCTCGCCAGACCCGGCATCCGACCTGTCGGAACCCTGGTGAAGAGTTATGCGGAAGATCCGGTCCCGCCTTTGCTGGCTGCCTTATTCAGGAAATTCCCGTTCCTGCGCCGGCACACCCATCCGGCGTCCGTTCATTTCCCCATCGCATTTTTCACCGCGGCCAGCATCTTCACCTTCCTGAGCTTTTTCATCCCTGACATTCTGGGCATCAACACCGAGAAGACGGCCTTCCTGATGCTGTGCCTGGCGGCTCTGTCCACGCCCTTCACCATCGCCACCGGTGTTCTGAGCTGGAGAGTCAACTACCAGTTCCGGTCCTATAAACGAATCCGGATCCTCCTCGGGTTGTCAGCCGTTATCCTTTTCATGGAAGCTGTTTGCCTGTTCATGAGGATCCCGGGTCCCGTTGGCAGGGAGGGCGCCGGGCTTATCTACTACGGTCTCATGCTCCTCGGTGGGCCTCTAATGGGAATAACAGGCTACAACGGAGGGCAGATGATTTTCCCCACGCACAGGTGATCCACCTGCAGAAGGTGGTGCCGGGCGGCCGTTCCCGAGCGGTGGGGAAGCGTTGCAGAGTGCATCCTCAAGGGAAACTGAAGCACGCAGGATGTAAGAAGCAAGCCTTTCAAGGTTAGCTTGAGAAATATCGGCGGCCACCTGGCCCCTGGCTTCTTCACTCCGTATCCCGTCCTTTTTTACGATCTGCTTTCATTTCTCTTGACTTCCTTTTTAAAAGGTTTAATAAGCGGAGTGACTGATCACTCCGCTTATCTGAGAGACATTACGTGACAGGAAAAGGCACTGAAAAGAGAACAGCCGTCCTCGAGGCGGCGCTGGACCTTTTCGTTGAAAGGGGATTCCACGGCGCCCCCACTTCTCTCATAGCCCAGCGGGCCGGTGTGGGTGTCGGCACCATCTACCGCTATTTTCCAAGCAAGGAGGAGCTCATCCACTGTGTTTACAGCGAAGTGCATCTTCGCTTTCACAAGAGGTTGTCCGAAAGGCTGGAGGATGGAGCACCTTTGAAGGATCGATTGACGGCCCTGCTGGACCGGCTCCTGTTCGTCTTCATCGATTTACCCAGGGATTTCCGGTTCCTGGAACAGTACCACTATTCCCCCTTTGCGGATGCCCAGCGTACTGAGCTTCCGGCCGAGGAGCAGAGCGATCTCAGCAAACTGCTTACAGAGGGCAGGGAGGACGGTTTGTTCAGAGACGGCCCGCTCCCGGTCCTTCAGGCCATCGCTCTTGGCCCCATAATCGCCCTTGCCAAGGAACACATCGCGGGGCGACTGGCCGTCGACGAACCCACTTCCCGTCTGGCTACCCTAGCCTGCTGGGAAGCCTTGTTGAAATAAGACCGGCCCTGGCCGGAAAGAAAGGAATCGGAATGCTTCAGAACCGCCCCGCAACGGATCGTCGCCGGAGTTCGTGGCGCTGGAAAACCCGCTTCGGTCTTCAACTGACGAGTGTAGGCTGCCTCCTCCTGGGCCTGCTTTTCTTTACAGGGAACGCGAAGGCCCAGGATGAAAAGGCCAAGGACAAGCCCGCTGCAGGTCAGCAGCGTGCTTTGCCGGTGGAAACCGCCAAAGCTCAGGTGAGGCCGACCAGCCAGCAGATCACGGCAGTGGGCACGCTCACCTCCAATGAGTCGGTGGTCATAGCCGCGGAGATAGCGGGCAGGGTGACCGAGGTCGGATTTTCCGAGGGGCAGAGGGCCGCGGCTCGTCAGGTGCTCGCTCGCCTGGACAGTTCGATTCTCGAGGCCCAGCGGGACAAAGCTGAGGCCAGCCTGACCCTGAGCCGGGCCAACCTTGAACGGGCCGATGTCCTGTACCGTGAGGAGGCCATTTCACAGCGCGAGCGCGATGAGGCCAGCGCCCAGTGGCGGCTCGATGAGGCCAGCCTGCGCCTGGCTGAAGCCCAGCTGGAAAAGACTGTACTGCGGGCGCCCTTTGACGGCCTCCTGGGGCTGAGACATGTCAGCGTTGGGGAGTATATCCAGCCTGGGCAGCCCATTGTCACCCTGGACGACACCGACCCCATCAAGGTGGATTTCAGGGTTCCCGAAGTCTTCAGCACCCGGCTCGAGCCGGGACAGACGGTCGAGGTGATCATCGACGCCACACCCGGCAGGACCTTTACCGGTGAAGTATACGCTGTAGACTCCACAGTTGATCCGAAGAGCCGCAGCCTCCTGGTTCGAGCCAGGGTGCCCAACCGGGACGGGATCATGCGGCCCGGAATGTTCGCCCAGATCCACCTTGTTACGGAGGAGCGGCCCGACAGCCTCATGATACCCGAGGAGGCGCTCCTCACCAGGGGGCAGGACAAGTTCGTCTACAAGGTGGTTGACGGGGTCATCGCTGAATCCCCCGTGACAACCGGCCTGCGCCAGCGGGGGCTGGTGGAGGTGCTGGAAGGCCTCTCGCCGGGTGACACCGTGGTCACCGCCGGTCAGATCAAGGTGCGGCCAGGGATGCCGGTCATCCCCCTGCCGGCCGGCGAGGAGAATTGAATCCGTGGTCCTCTCCGACCTATCCATTAAAAGGCCGGTGCTGGCCACGGTCATGAGCCTGGCCATCATCCTCGTCGGCGCTATCAGCTATCAGCGACTCACGGTGCGCGAGTACCCGAGGATCGACGAGCCTGTGGTGAACGTCGACACGACCTACACCGGAGCTCCGGCGGAGATCATCGAGTCCCAGGTGACACAACCGCTGGAGGAAAGCCTTGCCGGCATCGAGGGTATCGACCTCATCACCTCCATCTCCCGTCCGGAGCGCAGCCAGATCACCATCAAGTTCCGTCTGAACAGGAACATCGATGAGGCCGCCAACGATGTGCGCGACCGCGTGTCCCGGGTGCGGGGCCGCCTGCCTTCAGAGGTTGGGGAACCGAACATCAGCAAGGTCGAAGCTGATGCCCAGCCTACTATCTTCATCACTTTCTCCTCAACGAAACACACTGCCCTGGAGGTCACCGACTACGCAGACAGGTACGTCAAGGACCGACTACAGAACATCCAGGGGGTGGCCAACGTCCGTCTCCTCGGAGAACGGCGCTTTGCCATGCGCCTCTGGCTCGACCCACTGCGCCTGGCCGCCTACGGCCTGACTCCCCAGGATGTTGAGAACGCCCTGCGCCAGCAGAATGTGGAGATCCCGTCAGGACGGATCGAGTCGGCCGAGCGTGAGTTCACGGTGCTTTCGCAGACCGACCTGCGTACACCCGACCAGTTCGAGGAACTGATCCTTAAGGATGCCGGGGGGTACCTTGTGAGGCTGAGTGATGTGGGCAGGGCCGAGATCGGCTCCGAGAACGAACGCATCGTGGTCCGCTTCAACGGGGAACCCGGCCTGGCCCTCGGGGTCGTCCGGCAGTCCACGGCCAATCCTCTGGATGTTTCCAAGGCGGTCCGGGCCACTCTTCCCTCCATCGTAGCCGCGCTGCCGGACGGGATGAAGGTGGACATCGCATACGACAGCTCCATTTTCATCGAGCGTTCCATCGAGAACGTATTCCACGCTGTTGGGGAGGCCATCCTCCTCGTCATCCTGGTCATCTTTTTTTTCCTGCGCTCGGTCCGCTCGACTCTCATCCCGCTGGTTACCATCCCGGTGTCTCTCATCGGCGCCTTCGGCCTCATGTACGCCTTCGGCTTTTCCATCAATACCCTCACCCTGCTGGCAATGGTGCTGGCCATCGGGCTGGTGGTGGATGACGCCATCGTCGTTCTGGAGAATATCTTCCGGCATGTGGAGGAAGGCATCCCTCCCCTGAGGGCGGCTTTCCAGGGGAGCAGAGAGATCGCCTTCGCTGTCATCGCCATGACCCTGACCCTGGCCTCGGTCTATGCACCCATCGGTTTCATGCAGGGACGGACGGGCCGCCTCTTTACGGAGTTCGCGCTGACTCTGGCAGGTGCAGTGCTGGTCTCCGGGTTCGTAGCCCTCACCCTCTCTCCCATGATGAGTTCGAAGCTCCTTCGACATCGGGACCGGCACATGGCGATATACAACATCATCGAACGGGCTATCATGGGGTTGACCAGCGGGTACCGCCGCCTGTTGACCCTCGCTCTCAGGGGAAGCATTGTTGTCGTGCTTATCGGGGCCCTGGTGGCGGGCACCGCCTACTTCCTCTTCAGCGTTCTCAAGTCGGAACTGGCTCCTATCGAGGATCGCGGCATCATCCTGAGCATCGGCATGGGTCCTGAAGGGGCCACCGTGGCGTACACGGATCGTTATGCACGCATGATGGAAAAGACCCTCGCCCAGACACCTGAAGTAGAACGCTACATGGTCGTGACCGGATACCCCACCGTTTCCCAGATCATATCCTTCGCCAGCCTCCAGGACTGGGGGCGGCGGGAGCGCAAGCAGCAGGAGGTTGTCCGGGAGCTGCAGCCCAAGTTCTTCGGCGGCATCCCGGGCATCCTCGCCTTTCCCATAAACCCTCCGTCCCTGGGGCAGAGATCCATCGCTCAGCCGGTCCAGCTCGTTATTCAGACCTCCGCCCCCTACGAGGAGCTTCAGAGGATGACCGAGGCGGTCATCGCGGAGGCCAGGCAGTGGCCCGGCTTCATGAACATGGATTCCGACCTCAAGCTCAACAAACCCCAATTGTCGGTGCAGGTAGAACGGGAAAAGGTTGCTGACCTTGGCCTTGACGTCGCCACGGTGGGCAGGACCCTCGAAACCCTCCTGGGCGGACGTCAGGTCACCCGCTTCAAGCGTCATGGTAAGCAGTACGACGTCATCGTCCAGGTGGAGGAGGCCGAGCGTGAGACACCCTCGGACCTCTCGGCAATTTATGTCCGGGGGCAGGGTGAGGATATGGTCCAATTGTCCAACCTCGTGACGGTGACCGAGACGGTTGCCCCCAAAGAACTCAACCACTTTAACCAGCTCCGGGCGGCCAAGATCTCCGCCAGCCTGGCCCCTGGCTACACCCTGTCTGACGCCCTGCCTGTCATCGAGGAGATCGCCCTTCGCGTTCTGCCCGCCAATGCGGTTATCGATTATGACGGACCCTCCCGGGAGTATAAGGAGAGCAGCGCCGGGGTCTATGTGACCTTCTTCCTGGCCCTCGCTTTTATCTACCTCGTGCTGTCGGCCCAGTTCGAGAGCTTCATCGATCCCTTTATCATCATGCTCTCCGTGCCCCTGAGCGTTACCGGTGCCCTTGGGGCTCTCTACTTGAGCGGGCACACGCTTAACATATACAGCCAGATCGGTCTGGTGACGCTGGTGGGTCTCATCACGAAACACGGCATCCTCATCGTCGAGTTCGCTAACCAGCTCCGGGAACAGGGCCGCTCCAAGGCGGAGGCTGTGGTGGAGGCTGCCACACTGAGGCTGCGCCCCATCCTCATGACTACCGGTGCGATGATCCTGGGCAGCCTGCCTCTGGCCCTGGCAAGAGGAGCGGGTGCCGAGAGCCGGCAGGCCATCGGATGGGTCGTGGTTGGAGGGATCTCCCTGGGAACGGTGCTGACCCTCTTTGTGGTACCTACGGCCTACTATCTCATTGCCCGCCGGAGGAAACGGATCACCTACGAGGATGCCATGGAAGCGACGGGAGAGTTAAAAGATGCCTGATAAGAGCCCCGTGCGAAACCACTGCCGCCTCCGCCGACAACCCGGCTGCTCCCTGGACACGAATCTCGCAAAACCCGCTCGCCTGTTGAGCTATTTACTGCTGTCGGCCCTTGCTGTCACGGGCTGCGCATCCGGTCCCGCTTACGTCCGCCCTGAGGTGGAGATCTCGCCCGCCTATCGGGAGGGCGCCCCATGGAAAGAGGCCAGTCCCGCTGATGACCTGCCCAAAGGGCCGTGGTGGGAGATATTCGGCGATGGTGAACTGAACAGCCTCGAGGAAAGGGCACGCGCGGCCAACCAGGATCTGAAGGCGGCGGCTGCGCGTATTGAGCAGGCCCGGGCCAACGTCCGGGGCGTTGATGCCGGAAGGCTGCCAAGCATCTCCCTCAATCCTTCCGCCGAGCGGCGGCGCACAGCCGATGACCTGTCTCCTTCCGGCCGCGCGCAGGTGACCACGACCCTGAGAGCGCCTCTGGACATGAGCTACGAACTGGATCTCTTCGGTCGCGTGAAGAGGTCCGTCGAGGCCGCCCGTTCGGAGCTCGAGGCGAGCCAGGCCGATTACGAGAACCTTCTTCTGAGCCTGCAGGCGGAAGTTGCCGACACCTATATTGCCCTGCGCACCCTTGACTCGGAGGTTCAGCTTCTGGAGAGGACTTTGAAACTTCGAGGGAAAAACTACGAACTCGTTAAAACCCTGTATGAAAACGGACAGGTGTCACGTCTCGACCTGGCGCGAGCCCAGTCTGAGCTTGCCAGTGCCAGCGCTGACATGGCCGCAGCGTCCCGTCTTAGGGCTGCCAGGGAACATTCCCTGGCTGTCCTGGTCGGGGAGAACCCATCCGTTTTTTCCCTGCTGCCGCGAGCCCTGGAACTCACCGGAACGATACCCTCCGTATCGCCGGGCCTGCCGTCGAGTCTTCTGGAACGCCGCCCCGACATTGCGGCAGCGGAGCGTCGGCTCATGGCAGCCAATTCCCGTATCGGAGTTGCCGAGGCTGTCTTCTTCCCATCCATCAGCCTGACGGGGAGCGCAGGGTTCGCCAGCGATGAAATCGGCACTCTCTTTCAGTGGGAAAACCGGACCTGGGCCCTGGGCCCCTTCCTGTCCCTTCCCCTGTTCGATGGCGGGCGGAACCAGGCCGGCCTGAACCTCGCCCGCGCCCGCTGGGAGGAGGCCGTTGCCAAGTACCGGCAGCAGATCCTCGTGGCCTTCTCCGAGGTGGAGGACGCGCTGTCAGACCTCCGTTTCCTTTCGACCCAGTTCGATGCGCTGAAGCAGGCCGTGGCCAGCGCCCGGCAGGCGGCCGACCTGACAGATAAACGTTACAGGGCGGGGCGGGTCAGCTACCTTGAAGTTGTTGTCAGTGAGCGCACAGCCCTGGCCGCAGAAGTCCTAGCGGTAAGGGCCCTGGGCCAGCGGTTGCAGACCAGCGTTATCCTTGTCAAGGCCCTCGGCGGGGGATGGGAGCAAGATAAGGATACTGGCCCGTGATGTCAGAAGCGATGGGAATGCCGGATCGGCCTATGCGTGGGGAGGCTGGGGAAGGGTCGGGGACAAGCCGGAAGATGGAACCTGGAACCTGCCGGTGGCTCCAGTTTTACAGGGACCTGGAACCCTATCCCCGATGACTCCCGCCCTTTTAAAACCCCGGCACGGGTACAGTCTCATCGATCTTACCAACCTGACCATGACGGGCTTTCTCATATTTTTGTACCTGCTGGCGCTTCCGGCCCTTCCTCACCCTTACCTTTCCCTGGTTCTTTACATGTTCCTGATCCTCCTGGTGGGATCGACCGTCCTGCTCAGGGAACAATACATCGGTCGCCGCTTCACACCCCTCCTTATTTTTACTCTGACAGTCCTCTTTCTGTTTACCGCTTTCGAATCCCTGGGACTGACCCTGTCCTACGTCAACCCGAGGCGTTACGACTGGTTCATGCTCGCCGCTGATCATGCCCTGTTCGGTGTCCACCCGACTTTATGGTTGGAGCCGGTTATCCGCCCCTGGGCCACGGAACTCATGTACCTCTTTTACGCCTTCTATTTCCCCATGCCTGTCATCCTCCTGGTGTGGATGCTCCAGAAACGCAGGTACCAGAGTGTTTCTGACGGCATTTTTCGATACCTGCTTTGCTATTACGGGGCCTATGCGATCTATTTCCTAGTGCCGGTCCGGGGACCCAGATTTGAACTCACGACACTTCATGAGGTCCCTTTGAGGGGATTGTGCCTGTCAGAACCGATCCGCAGAATCATCGATTTCCTAGAACCGAACAAGCTGGATGCCTTTCCAAGCCTGCACGCCGCCATACTTGGGGTAACGGTGATCCTGGCCTTTCGTGAGAACCGGACCCTGTTCATGTGGTTCATGGGCTGCGGCCTGGGTATCCTTGTGTCACTGGTGTACCTCAGGTATCATTATGTTGTTGACGTGATCGCCGGGCTCATCTGGGCGGCAGCCAGCTGGTATCTCGGCGGCTGGCTGGCCGGAAGGTTCGGTTCCGGATTAGCGCCCCACTTCGGTCAGAGGAATGGATGTCTCTCCTAAAGCGCATCGGCTACGACAGCGCCCAGGCTAAAACCTACCTGGTGCTGTTGTCAGCACCGGTCCTTCTTACTATCTATCGCTACCGGGGAGGGGCGGAACGCTTTGCGTCCTGGTTTCCAGACCTCAGCGTCCACCCCCTGTCCGGGGTTTATTCTGTCCTTTTCCAGTGGAGCTTCTTTTTTCTCCTCACCCTCGTGATCCCCCTGGCGCTGTCAAGAATACCTCCCGGTTACCCCCTCAAGGAAATTGGACTGCAGTGGGGAGACAGGCGATTCGGGCTGATGTTCACTGCCGCTGCCCTCGTGTGCCTTGTCGTGCCCTCGGCGCTTCTCGCAGCACGAATGCCGGACGTTCGCCTGGAGTACCCCCTCGCCAAGGCTGTGATGACCCGAGGGGACCTGCTGGTGGTTTACGAAGCTGCTTATGTCCTGATCTATTATCTGGCCTGGGAGTTCTTCTTCAGAGGGTTCATGCTGTTCCCGCTGGCGCGTGTGTTCGGGGGTGTGAATGCCATCTTGATCCAGACCATCCCCTCCTGTCTGGTTCACATCGGGAAACCGGAGAGCGAGGTCACAGGCTCCATCATTGCGGGTGTCATTTTGGGGACCCTCGCTCTGAGAACGGGGTCTATCTGGTACGGCTGGATCCTCCACGCGACCCTGGGCGTCCTGGTGGACCTGCTGATTATCCTCTCCTGACGGCAGGTCGGGGAAACTAAAGCCGTTTTCCCACCGGGAGCCGGCGGTTGACGTCAGTCGCGAACAAACGGCACGAGGGGGTGCATTGAAAGTCGTCCTTGTCACGGGAGTGAACGGTTTTATCGGAAGCCATGTGGCCCGCCGCCTCCTGGATCTCGGCTGCTCGGTTCGCGGGATCGTCCGGCCGACTTCAGACCTGTCGTTTATCGACGGGCTTGACATAGAGATTTTCCGTGGGGACGTGACGGATCAGGCCTCCCTTCAGGAACCCATGTCAGGTGTCGACACCGTTGTCCACATTGCCGGTCTGGCATCCGACTGGGGTCCGTATAAACTTTTTTACGCGGTCAACGTCATGGGGACCCGAAACACGGCCGAGACGGCGTCCCGGAACTCGGTGGGACGATTCGTACACATCGGTACAGCTGCGGTGCACGGTTTTCCCGGATTCAGGGATCTACCAGAATCAGCCCCCATGCCCAGGACCCCGTTCCCCTATTGCGAGACGAAAAAGATCGCTGAGAGATGGCTCTTCGATTTTGCCAGAACCAGCGAGATGGAGGTAACGTCCATCCGGCCCGGAAACGTTTTCGGCCCCAGGGACCACACCTTCATCCAGAAGTACCTGGACGCCATGACAGCGGGCAGGGCCGGTTACATCGATGGAGGAAGGCACCTGACTGCGCCGGTGTACGTGGAGAACCTCACGGATGCCATCCTGACCGCATGCACCTGTCCGGCCGTCAGGGGTGAGGCTTTTACCATCACCGATGGACTGGTCATCACCTGGAAGGAATTCACTCAGAAGCTGGCCTCGGAAATGGGCATCAGCCCGCCGCAGCTGTCGATCCCCTTCGCGGCGGCCTACACACTCGGCGCCGGGTGGGAGCTGGCCTACAGGCTCCTGGGGGTTTCCACAGCGCCTCTGCTCACACGGTACAGGGCCTCCAACGGGGGCCGGGATTACCATTTTTCCATCGAAAAGGCCCGTCGCCTCCTGGGGTACCGTCCCGCTGTCGGGTTCGCGGAGGCGGTTGCCCGTACCGTGGCCTGGTACAGGGAACTCAAGAGCTCCCCTGGTGCCGGCGCCGATGCTTAACCTGCCGCCGGAAATAAGGGAAAGATGGATAATCCCGGAATGGATACTAAATAGCGGGGGAAAAGATCATGATATACCATGAGCTGGATAGAAAAACAGGTGTGCTCCTGGTTCAGCCAGGGGGGCCTTTGAGCAGGGATGATTTCAGATCCCTTGCCGCGGCCGTTGATCCGTATATTCTCGAAGCCGGAAATTTAAAAGCGCTCATCATCCGCGTTGAAACGTTCCCGGGCTGGGAGAACCTTGTGGGCCTGGTGGAGCATTTCAGGTTTGTAAAGGAACACCACAGGTACATTGAAAAGGTCGCCTTTGTCACGGACAGCAAACTGGTCAGACTCATGCCCAAGCTGGCGGAGCACTTCGTAAACGCGGAAATTTCTGCTTTTCCCTATTCAGAACTGGATGCGGCAAGGCGGTGGGTCGAGGAAACGGACGGCGTGTAAATATGTCCACGCTGCTTCTGCAGGAGTTATCTCCGGTGCGGACAAACAGAGAGTTTCGTCACGGGTGTTATATTCTTTTTTTTTGGATCAATCCGGGGGCACTCGCAATGAGCACAGAACTGCCTATCAGATGAATATCGGATCATGGAATGGAGTTCGCAGTCAGCAGCTGCCATCATCGCCGCGGCTCTGCAGTTTGCTCCTTGCGGAGCATGGGCAGAAGACCGCATGAATGGACTTGACGAAACACCGGCTGCCTCGGAAAACGCTGAAAACGGAGGCTCATCTGCTTCTAGGGACTCTGATCTCCTGGATCTTTTCAGCGATGGACCGAGATTTCCCCGATGGACCTTCGCCAGCGTGGGTTTTAATTACCTGGAACTTGCAGGGGTCGGCTCACAGCTCGGAAAGATCGTGAGGGGCGACAGGGAAGCTCCTGGCATCGTGTTCGGCTACAGCGAGAAATTTGACAGCCACTATTCCCTCGACGCCTACCTTTCCTTCACGCGGATGGGGGACCTCATCCTGGGTAACCTCCTGGCAGGTGTCAAATACGACTTTTCCCCCTTTCCAAAAACGTTCATCACCCCCTGGGGCGGCCTTTATCTGAGCCTGAACTACCTGGACGATAGGAGCGACCTGGAGCCGGGGGAGTCCCAGGGGGAAAATTGGAACGGCCTGGGGCTCGGCGCGGCGGCAGCTGTGGGGCTCAGTATGAGACTGGGAGGGGATTTCATCCTGCAGGCCTCCGCGCGAAAGAACAGGTTCGGGGCCCTGGCACTGCTGGAGGACCTGACCGGCATGGCAGACAGGCTGACCACGACCGAGTACTCCCTGATGATCACTCTTGTGGCAGACCTGGAGGAGCATGATGAGATGTGGTTCGAATAGTTGGAGAGAGAATACTGTCATACAGATTATCAATATGTCTGGAACTTGTCCGACCTGCATCATGGATGGTAGCGGCTAGTTCCGGAGTAAAGGTAACCGGCAGATAAGAAGATTATAAGAGCCGGCTTTTAAGGACTATCTCCACTTTTTCCCATGACAACCAACGGCCTAGCGGTTAAAAAGGAAATATGGGAACAGAAGATGAAAAAAGAGTCGAGCAGAGAATGTTGCTGGAGGATTCTTTCAACGTCCGGCATGAGGGTAAAACATGCCGCGTTGTGGATATCAGCCAGACGGGCCTCGGGATCACTTATATCGGCCCGGACGATTGGCCTGAATACATGACTCTGGAATATTCCCTGGGCCAGGGATCAGAAAAGGCGAGGTTGGTCAAGTGCCGTACCGTCTGGGAGTCCACCATGGATTTTTATAAGACTCGCGCGCTGGAGATCGTACGAAGACGGGGTCTTGAGTTCATGGAAAAGGAATCCAGGGATGTGGACGACCTTCATCGTCATTTGAGGAGCATGGCGGAAAGGTATCAATAGGATTGTTCTGTTGGGCCGTCGGTTCGGAATCCAAATAGCGAACATTCGCGGCCTTTGATCCGTGATCCGCAATTTGTTCCGTAATTCGTAACTCCAATCATATCGATCACCGATCCCCCTGCTATGCTATCCTTTTTACCTTGGAACTTTGATCTCTTTCCATAACCCCCTTCACTTCTTCGAGGCGATAAGCGCGGCCAATTTCTTTAAATCTGTGCTCCTGGCGTAGAGCGGAGTCCTGTCCGAACGGTAGGCAGGGATGTTTTCTTCGAAGGGAACCTTTCGATCGTTCCTGTAGAATATGCCCAGTCCGAGGCCCTGGGGCTGGGTCGCGAGCCGGAAAGCCTCGTTGCGGTCGGTGACGTCATGGGAGTCATCTATGTGCCAGGTGTTTTCCTTGAACCACTTGAACGTGTTGATCTTGTTAAAAGAGACGCAGTTCTGGAGAATATCCACAAGGGCGTAGCCCCTGTGTTCGATCGCCTGTCTCATGATCCTGGACGTTAACTCCTTTTCACCCGTGAAGGTTCTTGCCACGAATCCGGCGTTTAACGCGATGGCCACCGCCAGCGGGTTGAACGGCTCCTCGAAAACACCATGGGTCTGCACTGGTGTGACCTGGCCCGGCCTGCTGGTGGGGGATGCCTGTCCCTTTGTGAGGCCGTAGACCATGTTGTTATGGACGAAATTGGTAATATCAGGATTGCGCCTGATCGTATGCATGAAATGGTTGCCGCCTTCACCGTACATGTCACCGTCACCGCTCTCGGCGATGACGGCCAGGGAAGGGTTGGCAGCCTTGATCCCGGTAGCTGCCGGCAGGGCGCGGCCGTGAAGGCCGTTGAAGAAATGGCACTTCAGGTAGTGAGGTGTCTTCGCAGCCTGCCCAATGCCGGAAACCATAACAACCCCCTCAGGTGACAGGCCCATGTTTTCCAGGGTTGCCTGAAGGGTCTCGAGAATTGAGAAATTTCCGCATCCGGGGCACCAGGCGACGTCGATCGTGCCCATGTCAAAACGGTTTTTACCCATGGTCTCCTCTCATTCAATAACCCTGATTTTCTCTGTAAGTTCTTCCACGGTAAAGGGCAGTCCATTGTACTTGAGTACGGCACCCAATTCTGCAATCTCCGTATGAAGCCGCAGTACCTTGCCGAACTGGGAAGTCGCGTTGTTCTCGATGACGATCACCTTTTGTGCCTGCTCCAGCCATGACTGCGCCTGAGGAGGTACCGGGAACACCTGGGGGAAGTGCAAGTGAGCCATGTCGGTCCTGCCCGATGCGCTCAAGGCCTCGATAACGGCCTCTTTTGTAGATCCCCACCCTACCAGAAGGTAGGTGAAATCCTCCGGTCCTGTGAGTTCAGGGGCCAGGGAATCCCTGAGGATGGCGGCTTCTTTTAAAAGCCTCTTCTCCACCATCCTGGTGCGTACGTCCATGCTCTCGGTTATGTGCCCTGCCTCATCGTGCTCGTCGCTGTCGGCGCAGACCAGTCCCTGCCCGAAACCCGGGACTCCGCGCGGGGAAATGCCGTCCGCGGTGATCCGGTAGCGCAGGTAGTCGACCCCGGTTCTGGCTATATGTTTGCGAAGCTGCTGTGTATCAGGTACGAGGGGAGGGATATCATAGTAGGTGTCTACGAGGTACTGATCGGTAAGAATGAAAACGGGAACCTGGTAACGGTCGGCCGCTTCGAAAGCCTGTTTTGTGAGTCTGAACGCTTCAGTCGTTGACCCTGGTGCATAGATGATGCGCGGGAACTCCCCGTGCCCGGCATAAAGGGCAAGAAGCAGGTCTCCCTGTTCGGTACGTGTAGGGAGTCCGGTGCCGGGGCCGGGCCGCTGGGCCAGGTGAATGACCAACGGAGACTCCATGACACCGGCCAGGCTTATTCCTTCCTCCATGAGGGCGAACCCGCCGCCGGAGGTGGTGGCCATGCCCCGCGCTCCCGCGAACCAGGCTCCCAAAGTCATGTTAACGGCAGCTATCTCGTCTTCCGCCTGCTCGACGACGATCCCGAATTCCTCGTCCTGGCCGGCCAGGAAGGTCAGGACTCCGGTGGATGGAGACATGGGGTAGGAGGATACAAAGTTGCACCCGCCCGCCAGGGCCCCCATACCGACAGCCTCAGCTCCGTTGACCAGGATGTGTTCCTCCACACCCTTTCCGGCCGGAACCTTGAAGGGGACCACCCCCTTCGCGCAAAGGGAGCTTCCGGCCTCGTATCCCTTACGGGCGGCATCAATGTTGTGATCGATCGTTTCCCGGACCTTACCGGAGAACTGGTTCCTCACTGTTTCCATCAGTATCTCAGGGTTGGCGCCCGTAACACCAGCGAGCAGGCCGGCTGCGGCTGTGTTCTCATAGATCCTTCCCCCTGTCTCCTTCGCGATACCGGATATGGGGGCGTGGATCATCGTGACGCCTGGGTCGAGGTGATCGGTATCACCCAGGATCAGGGTGCCGGCGCCTATCCTCTCTTCGAGGTGGTCGAATACGGCTGGATCCAATGGGACAAGGATATCGATGCGGTCAACCGGGGCGGCCACCCGTTCGGAGGAGACCCTGATTGTGATGGAGTTGCTGCCGCCCCTGATGCGTGACATGTATTCCTTGGTGGCGAAGACATGAAAGCCCGACCGCTTCAGAACACGGACCAGAATGTGCTCTATAGTCTGGATCCCCTGACCGGCCTGGCCAGCGAGTACAAGAGAAAGCTCCTTCTTTATGGGTAGATCCTGCAACGCCGTCATCACCTCCTCAAAAGGTCAGTTGATTTCCCACGGTTCGATCTCCGTGGGTCTGGATGTGCATGCCTCATGTCTGGGAATGTATTTGGAACACACCGAAGGACGAAACTCGTTCCCCATGGGATAGATGGCACAGAAAGGTCTGTGATCCTTCCGGTTGATAAACATGAAGGGACAGATCATGAGACGCACGCCGTTGTGATACCAGCATCTGTAAACAGAGTTCTTATTCCTTCTGCCCTGGGGGCTGTAGAACCAGGCTACCGGAGCCCCCGCGGCCTCCCAGGCCCGGTATGCAGATGGTTTCACCGGTCCTGGTCGCATGGATGCACAGCAGTATCCGCATCTTTCGCATCCCCAGGACTGGGGGGGTATCTCCAGTGAGACCATGGCTTCCAGGTCTAGATGACTATCGAGAAGAAGATAGGCATCAAAGAGAGCAATAAGAGGAGCGCAGGGCAGATTCCTGTGCCTGTCCTCGACAAAGCTCCATGGGATGAAATCCCATGACAGGACCGAATGCAGGTTCCCAGGCAGTTCTTCCCGCAGCCACATAAGATAATGATCCATGTGTGACCCCCATGGAATGAATAAAAAATTCTATCAGAAGAAGGGGGAAGAAGGGAAGAGAAGGTATGTGGTTGCAATCGCCTGACGCAGGAAGGTGAAGACGCAGTGACAGTGCGAAGATCTTACTCCGCATCACTGTGTCATACTGATTTTCTAGACCGCCGCCGGTATCCTCTTTGCCAGGAAATTCTCCATGTATATACCCAGCACTGCATCGATGGCGGGGCTCATCTCCATAAACTGGAATCCCATACCGGGCGGTACTTCATCTGTATGATGGTCATGGGTGTGCACGACTTGCCCCTGGAAATTAAACAGTGTTCGGAGGCCGGGAAGGTTGAACTGCAAACCGACCCCTGTTTTCCGTGGGAGGAGGTTGATGGTGGGGAGGTACATGCCCCTCTCTCCGAAATTGTGGGTGATCATGGAATGTTCTTTTTTGCCATGGGTGAGTTTTACCGGAAACTCCATGGGTGCCCGGATACACAGCCTGCGGTTATTGGACAGGCACATCTCGAGCTTTGTAAAGAAGTTCCTGATGGACATGGGTCGCTGGACGACTTCGGAAAATCCGGCCTGTAAGGCTTCCTTTCTGTAAATCTCGTCCGTGCTCGATGACAGGAGCAGCATGGGTGGGCTGGCAAGGATGCGGTCCTCCTTGATGAGCCGGGAAAAAGCCAGAGGGTCGGTGTCCGGAAGGTGTTCTCCCACAATGATGGTATTGGGCAGGCTCTGGGTCATGATATGGAGGGCCTCCCGGCTGTTCGCAGCCGAGTAAATCTGATATCCCAGCCTTGAGATGATCCTCTCCAGGTATGCACGGTCCACCTCGGAAGGTTCGATGACCAGAACCCATTTCATTGCGGACCTCCTTTCCCGTCCTGCCCTGGATGGACTGTAACAGGCTCACAAATCGAGTGCGCAGTCCCATGCGGCGCAGGCGGTTCTATAAAACGCAGATAACAACAAGCAAGGGGCGTGCCATGGTTACAGTTTCGTAACTACACACTTTTGTTGGGATTTTCCTGATTCTTTCCATCAGTTGGCGCAGAAGTTGAAATAATTTCATTGCTTCTGGTGTCCATAAATGGTCCTTCCCAGGTTGGAATTCTGGATAATATAACAGATCTAAAATGCATTTAAATAACAGGGTTGTCCATGGCCTTTTAAACCTTTGACAGTCCAACGTGTCTACACAGCACCATGGAGGATGACCGTTGATGATGCAGGTCACTTCAGTGCGGTCAATCCGGAAACGCTGCTCAAAGGGATGAAGGAGGATAGGATGGAGACAAGACGCAGTTGGATTGTAATAAAGATCATGTTTGTGATGACGGCTTTTCTTGTAGCAACGGCAGGCTTTGCCTTTGCCGGGGAACAGATCCGCTCGCAGTCCATGATCCAGGCCAAGGAGCAGACGGATGAGGCGGCCCAGCTCCAGCTCAGGCTGAGAAGCCAGCTCAAGAAGGAAACAGGCCTGACTGATGAGGATCTGGACGCTCTTGATCCTCTCCTTGCAGAGGCACTCCGTTTAAACGGCGGAGACACGGAACCTGTCAGGAAAATGGTGAGGAAATCGGTCCAGATGGACTGTATCGGCGACTGTCTTACGGAGAGGCTCCGAACCCAGAACAGACTCATGCTCCTGGAGCATCAACAGGCAGTTGAAGCGGGTCAGACGGCATCCCAGGAGCGTGTGACAACCCGTACCCGCACCCGGGAAGGGGATCAGTCGGGTGACCAGACCCGCACTCAGACGCAGACCCAGTCACGCAGCCAGGATAGTTCTGGGGAAGGCAGCGGCAGCGGTGGTGGAGGAGGCAAGAACAGGTAGGCGGAACCCGAGTTTTAAGATCTGTCCTTTTCCAGCGGCGCCGGCAGGCGCCGCTGGCTTTTTCCCTTTTCCCCTGATCCGTTCCCCATTATTATCCTTCCATGACCACCGCGAAAAAGGTCATTGCTACCTATTACTGCATCACGGCTCTTTACACGCTATCCGTTTCCATCATTTGGGGGATCAACACCCTGTTCCTGATGAATGCGGGATTGGACATCTTCCAGGTGATGATCGTCAACGCCTCTTTCACCGCCGGGATGGTGATCTTCGAAGTTCCGACAGGCGTCATCGCGGATACCATCGGCAGGAAAGCTTCCTTCCTGCTTTGCCTTGCTGTCCTCTTGGCGACCACGATCCTGTACCTGGCGGCAGGAAATAATGGATGGGGTATCCGGGCTTTTGCCGGGATATCGGTCCTTATCGGGCTTGGATTCACCTTCTTTACGGGGGCCGTGGAGGCGTGGCTCGTTGATGCACTGGATAACACCGGTTATGACAAACCCCAGGAGCGCGTCTTTGCCCGGGGGCAGGCTGTTTTTTCCGCCTCCATGCTCATCGGTACCGTAGGGGGGGGATTTCTGGGGCAGATCGACCTCTCCTGGCCCTATATGGCCCGGGCGGCGTTGCTTCTCCCTACCTTTATTATCACCGTGTTTCTCATGAAGGATCTGGGTTTTGAGAGGAGAACCCTGAGCATCTCCACTTTCGGTGTCCAGGCAAGGAAGATCTTCCTTGACGGGGTCAAATTCGGCTGGGAACATCCGGTTCTCAGGTTCTGCATGCTGGGTGCCTTTGTTGAGGGGCTTTTCTTTATATACGGATGGTATTCGTGGCAGAGATACTTCCTCGATCTGCTGGCCAGGGAACTGGTCTGGGTAGCGGGGATCGTGGCGGCACTCATGTCCGTATCCATGATCGCCGGCAACGCCCTGGTAGGCAGGCTGTCGACAGAGGCGTCCAGGAGGCCCACTATCATAGCCATCAACTCTGCTGTAAGAGCCACAGCCATCCTGCTCGCCGGCCTGCTGGGAGCCTTGACACCCCCGGGGGGCAGAGGAGTGGGTCTATTCTCGGCAGTCGTTCTCCTGTATCTTGTATATGGGCTGTCTTTCGGCATTTCTAATCCCATACGCATGGCCATGGTCAACAGGTATATCGCCTCTCCCCAGAGAGCCACGGTCCTTTCAGTGGACTCGCTGTTTGGCGAGGGCGGCGGCGTGGCCGGTCAGACGGGTCTGGGATTTTTATCCAGAAGTGTATCCATACCGGCCGCCTGGATCGTGGGTGGAGCCGTCCTGTACGTGGGGTACCCGATTTACAGGAAAGTGGGAAAGGTGGAAGCGGATCTGGAAAAACCGATGAGAGTAGGGGGAGAGCGGGTGAAAAGGACAGCCCAAAGCCCAAGGCCCAATGGCCAAGGAAGGGAATAATGTTCCTGATCGCGGATGACGCACTGCGGAATTTCACTCAAAACCCAAAACCCAAGACCCAGAAATCGAGCGCAGCGAGCCCCTGGAACGTAGAACCTGGGACTTAAGACCATGAAACAGCGGAACGGATCACGGTTATCATTACCCTTACTATTTATAATACCCTTAATATTACTTTCCTACGGATGTTCCGAAAAGGATGAAAAAATCCGTGCAGGCTTTGGGTCCGGGAAGTATCGAACCGTTGTTGCCTTCGGGGATTCCATCGTGGAGGGATATGGGCAGCCGGAGGGTTGGCCGGAGATCCTGGGCCGCGATCTCGCTGCAAGGTATCCTGGTGTTCGCGTTATCAACGCCGGTGTATCGGGTGACACAGCCGGCGATGGTCTGCGGAGGATCCAAAAGGATGTCCTTGCCCATCGGCCCGATCTCGTCCTCATCGCATTCGGCCTCAACGACATGAAAAACGGCGTGCCCGTATCAAAGTTCCGGAAAGAGCTTTCCGCCATGATTCTGGAAATATCGGGAGAGGGGGCTCAGCCTGTGCTCCTCACCACGACCCGGCTGCAGCAGGGGGCGAGCCTGCTCGCAAGGCTGAACCCAGCCCCGTTCAACGAAACTCTGAAGTCCCTGGCGGAGGAAAGGGGCGTCTTTCTCATCGATGTGAACGATGGATTCAAGGGGCTCAACACCCCCGAATATCTCATGGACGCTGCGCATCCGAACCAGGAAGGCTATCGCCGGCTTGCGAAGATTGTCAGGCAGGGATTGATCGGCGAATAACGTTACATCTCATATCTCAGATCTCAAATCTCAAATCTCAGATCTCAAAGGTTCTCTCAACAACCCGCAAGGCACTGTTGCACCCCTCGTTGGAGTGGTTTAATATTCCTTCACTAAAAATCCATAAACTGCGTCCCATAAAACCATCTCAGGCGGCCTGATCGATTTTGAGATCCGAGATCTGAGATATCAAGGGAGTCCTGTGTGCCTCTTCAAGGAACCGTCGTCAACATCGCCGCCGTCATCTTGGGCTGCCTCCTCGGGCGGTACCTGGGTCATCTCATCCCCGAGCGGATGAGACGGACCATCATGATGGGGCTTGGGCTGGCCGTGATCCTCATTGGCGTTCAGCTGGCTCTCCAGTCAAGAAACCCGCTTATCGTTATCGGGGCGATGCTCATCGGTGGGATCATCGGTGAAGCCCTTTCCATCGAAGCGCGCCTCGAGAACATGGGACACAGGCTCCAGCAGCGGTTCAGGGATGCTGGAAACGTTGCCGAGGCCTTCGTCACCGCAAGCCTCCTGTACTGCATCGGGGCCATGGCCATCATGGGGTCGATCCAGGACGGGCTGGGCCAGGAACCCACCATCCTCTATGCCAAGGCGGCCCTGGACGGGATCGCGTCGGTGGCCCTCACCACGACTCTCGGTGTCGGTGTTGTTTTCTCTGTCATTCCCCTGCTCCTCTACCAGGGCGGGATCACCCTCGCGGCAGGATGGGTGCAGGGGCTTTTGACGGAACCGGTGGTTGCCGAGATGAACGCCACAGGCGGACTGCTCATCCTCGCCATCGGCCTGGACATATTGCAGATCAGGAAACTGCCGATAGGGAATCTGCTGCCTGCCATTTTTGTGGCTGCGGCCATAGCTATATTTGCAGGGTAAGGAACGAATGCCCATCACAAAAATGGCAGGCAGAAGTGTAGAGTGTAGAGTGCAGGGTGTAGCGGGGAAGGAGCCCAAAGCATTCAGGCCAAAGGAAAAGCAGTGTGGAGTGTCCAGTGCATTAAGTGCCAAAAGTGCAGGGAGTGCAGGAAGTCGACATGCTGAACCTGGCCCATACCCATTGTTCGAGTGCACTGCTGCGCTGATGCACTGACAATATATGTGAGTAAAGGAGTATCAAATGAGCAAGATCCACATGATGGCCATTTACCAGGTCAAACCGGACAAGGTCGACGAGGTGCGTCTCGCTGTGACCCGTTTCATAGACGCCGTGAAGGAGAAGGAGCCCGGGACCCTTTTCTATGAGTCATACCAGGGGAAAGGGGACCTCTCCTTTTTCCATGTCATGACCTTCGAGAACAAGGTCGGTGAGGAACTCCACCGTAAGACGCCCCACATGGCCGACTTCGTCCAGAAACTCTACCCCAACTGCGTGGAGGAGCCTGGGTTCGTGGAGCTGGAGCTGGTTGGGTCGAATGTGAGGTGAAAACCTGAAGAGGGAATGGGGAATGTGGAAGGAAAAGCTAAATAGCCGCATTTGACCTGCCTTTATTTCCTCTCCCCTATTCCACCTTCCCTATTCCTGAGGTAACCCTCCACAAAAAGGAGGCAAAAGCATGTCCTGCTATTTCAGACACATGAAGGATGTTCTGGACGAGGTCGGTGTCGAGATCACGCCTGACAACAAGAAGGAGATCGACCGGATCCTCCACGGTATCGTGGATGTTCAGTACAAGAACTGCTCCCCGGCCTGGAAGAAGATCAAGGAGATGGTGAAGGGGGACCCTGCTGACCGTCACCTTTTTGTCGAGAAACTGAAAGCCGCCCTAAAAGGATAAGGCGGCTGGAAGAAACTGGAGTATTGTTCACCGCAGGGTACTCAGTGTGGCCGCTTAAAGGCCACCTCGCGGAGTGGACAGCAGAACAATTGAGGTTTGAGAAATTCCATCATTTATCCCTCTGAAGACCTGTGGAGCGGCCTGGAAGCGGGTCGCGCCGCGGTTAGTCGGCTTTTTGGTGAAAAGTCGTGTTCCTGGTTGATTCCCCTAGCTGGAGAATGAGTCATGTCCGAATTCACTGGTTTTCCTGAAGGCACCGTAACTTTCCTGGCCGGTCTCGCCAAGAACAACAAGAAGGCATGGTTCGATGCGCATCGCAGCGATTACGAACGTTACCTCATCTGGCCTGCCAGGGCTTTCACCGAGGCCCTCGGGGAGCGGCTCACCGCCATCGCCCCGGGGATCATCGCCGAGCCCAGGGTCAACGGCTCCATCTTCCGGATCTACCGGGATGCAAGATTTTCCAAAGATAAGACCCCTTACAAGACCCACCTTGGCATTTTCTGCTGGGAAGGGGAGGGGCCCAAAATGGAGTGCACCGGATTCTACTTCCACCTCCAGCCGCCCAACCTGATGCTGGGCGGCGGGATCCACATCTTTTCCAAGCCGCTGCTCGAAGAGTTCAGGCGGTCCGTCGTCCACCCCAAACACGGCATGAAGCTGGCCGGAGCCGTCTCAAAGGTGTCAAAGTCTCTTGACATCGGCGGGCGCCACTACAAGAGGGTCCCCGCGGGCTATGACCCGGACCACCCCTTTGCCCAGTTCCTCCTGTTCAACGGCCTCACGGCCTGGACCGAAACGAAGATCCCGGAGACCCTCTATTCTGCTGAGATTGTGGATCACTGCTTCGAGGTATTCAGAAAAATGATGCCGCTGCATGAGTGGCTGAAGGAAATGGCCGCGCGTTCACGCGCGGCCTCCGTCTAGAGAAAAGGGTTTTGAGTTCCGGGTTTTGGGTTTCGAGTTTATTCCTCAATTTTTGATCTTCAATCTTCAGTCCGGCTGCAGCGCTCAAGTTCTGGAGTTCCAGGGTCCACGTTCCAGGTTCCATGTATTTTGATGGACGATCCACGAGTCAGGAATCATGGGCCCTGCCAATCACGAATCACCTGTCACGGCTTTTCCTCTATTTCCCCATCCCCGGACCCATTGGCATTCCTCCAGGCATCCCCGCCGGCATGCCCGGAATGGCAAATTTCTGGTAGCCTTCGGGGATCTCGAACATGGAATCGGACACCTTCCCGGTCTTGATGTTTTTATACAACAGGGTCATCTCCTCCTCACCGCCGAAGGCCATGACGTGGATCTTCACCGGATAGTCGAGCTTGGCCGAATACCAGACGGTGACCGATCCCTCGGTCTGATCGTCGTACCGTCTTTTCTCGCAGGCGTAGCCGCTCACCGTCTCCTTGCCCAGGACCTTCATCTGCGCTCTGGACTCGAGTTCCTCCACGTCCTCCATTGCGCCGACCTTCATTCCTTCGAGAGGGATCTCCATGTACATCCTCTCCTCGGGCATAAGGGTCCAGCTCACACCCTTGTCAAGGCGGGCGATGCTGATGGCGGCCACCTCACCGTCCTCCATGAGCTCCTCACGGCGGAGCTTGCCCTTGACAAAAACCTTGCTCATATCCTCGTCACCCCCGCTCGACCGGATGAGATCTGCTGTGAATTCGGCGCTTATGGCCTGAAGAGGCCACGCCATCACAACGGCCAGCGACACAAGAATAACGGCACTTAAAAAACGCGATGCATCTTTCATCCTGTATCCTCCTTTTCGCGGATGCTCTTTTCCCGTCAACGGGAGGTGTCTTACTCCTTGGCTCCTTTCGCCTTAAGGAACTTGATTACTTCTGCCTGCTCCATCTCCTGGGCCCAGCGCAGGGCTGTGAAACCGGGGTCGAACCTGGCATTCACGTCCGCTCCCTTGTTCACGAGCATTTTCACGGCATTGAGCGAATACTTCGCTGCCAGACCCAGGGGTGTCTCCCCGTTGGGCCCGTGGACATTGGGGTCGGCCCCTTTTTCCAGAAGAAGCGCGATCATCTCGTCGTTGTCCTTGTAGCTGCAGGCCAGGATAAGGGGATAAGTCCCTTTTCCGTCGGCGGTATTGACATCCACGCCGCTGTCGATGAGAGCGGCGGCCCTGTCTGTGTCAAACCCCCACACGGCCAGGATCAGGTCGTCAACACCTGCAGCTCCGGTGTTGCCGGCCCACAGGACCAGGAGCAGGAAAGCGAAAAGGATCCTCCACTGCAGAACTGGATTTCTAGCCATGGATCACCCTCCTTTCGGGATCAGGCGCGCAATGTTACGGGACCAGAGGTTCCGGGTGCTCGATTCTGTCCGCGCTGGTGACGGGGGTGAACTTACAGGAAATGCTCTTGACGAAGGCACCCCTTTGCCTCCCCAAACCCCATATCAGATATTAAACCCGCTCAATGGTGGGAAATCAAGGGAGAAGGGCGCTTGTCCGTGCTCGGTCGGGAAGACCATGCACGGACAGAGTATCGGGGTAACGGGGTAACGGGGTATCGGGGTTTCGGCGAGAAAGGCTGAATTGCACATCAGGATCTTTCTCCGATACACCGATGCATTTTATTTCGCGGAAACTCGCCACTTCACCAGTTTCATCTCCGGGAAATAACTCTCCTTGCTGTGCCTCAGCGCCTCCTTCCCCAGGTCCTGTTCCATGTTCAGGTGTGCGTACATGCCCGGCAGGACGGAGGCGAAGCTCGAGAAGATGTACTGGTAGATTCCCTTAAATCGGATCAGGCCCTTGGCGAAGTGAAGGGCATAGGTGTCGGATGTGATCTCCTCGCCCAGGATATAGCCGCTGGGCTGACCATCGGCATACCAGATCCCCCCGCACAGGACCAGGTCGTCCATGCGCAGCAGGGCTTCTCTTGCAGCGCCGTAGTCGGTGTAATCTTCTTTCTGGCCGGACTCTGCCTGCCATGCGTCGAGGATGGACAACGCATCGGGTATCCTTGCCTCGGTAAGGGGTTCGGCGTCGTGGGAATAGTGCTTGAGAAAGAAGTTGAGAAGGTTCTTCTTCTTGTGCAGTCTTTTTCCCGCGAAGGTGGCGATTTTTCCCGTCTCATAAAGGTAGTCCGAGTCGGCCTCGTCAAAGGTGCGGGTAAAATCTGCTGAGGGAAAGGCGGTCAGCCACTCCTCGGGCACAGGGTAAAGATAATCGACGGTCCCGGCCATCCGGCCGAGGTGGCCGGGATCCATTGTCCTTGTGTCCCGTGTGGGCAGGAAGTAGCTGCTGCCGTCACGGGATCTCCCCCGGATCCAGATCTCATCATCCCAGGTGGCGACCTCGTATTTATGAGTCTCCCGGAAGAGGTACAGGTTGGGGAAGGAGAACTCGGAGATGGGGATGGGGATGGCCCGCAGTCGATCATGAAGTAAGGACTGATGTTTAAGGGAAAGGGGTTGGATGTCCATGGGGCTATAATACATTTGTAATTTCAAATTCCAAATTTCAAATTACAAAAACAGGCGATTCAAAATTCATGAGGTTTTTTTTACGGCTCTGCTCGAGAACGTTCTGCAAAATTTTTACAGGCGCTCTTTATTCCCCGGTTTTTCCGGTGAACGAGTGTTAGATTTTCCGGTACTGATTCCGGATTTATTGCCCGCCGTGGCCTTGCGCGAAAGTGAGATGTTTCTGTAATCTGTGTGTGATGTATTTGTGCCTCTATTTTGAGTCTTGAATTTTGAATCTTGAATAAGGGGGGATTCGCATGGATTTCAAAACCCACACCACCCTCGGCCGTACCGGCCTTTCCGTCAGCCGCCTCGGTTTCGGGGCCTCCTACCCGGCTCCGGCCGATTCCCTGGAAAAGGCCTTCCACGAGCGGGGTGCCAACTTCTTCCTGTGGGGTACAGGACGGCGTGAGCCCATGCGTGACGCCCTGATACACCTTACCAAGGAGCATCGTGACAGGGTCGTCATCGCTTTCCAGACCTACGACAAAAGCGGAATGGTCATGCGCCGCTTCCACGAGAAGGGGCTGCGGAGACTGGGTATCGAATACGCGGATATCCTCCTCATGAGCTGGATGAGGGGGGTGCCCCGGGGCCGGATGCTGGAAACGGCCTTAAAACTCAAGGAAGAGGGGAAGGTGCGGCACATGGGGATCTCCACCCATGATCGCGCCCTTGCGGGACGCATCGCCGCCGACCCGACCTCTCCCGTTGATGCCCTGATGGTCCGGTACAACGCCGCCCACGTGGGCGCCGAACGGGACTTTTTCCCCTTCATCCCCGGGAGTAACGCTCCGGGTGTCATCGCCTTCACAGCGACCCGGTGGGGTCAGCTGGTAAATCCGGAAAAGGTGCCGCCGGGAGAGAAGCCCCTCACTGCGGCCGACTGCTACCGGTTCGTCCTGTCCAGCGGGAAAGTGGACGTGTGCCTTACGGGACCCAAAACGGCAGAGGAGCTCGAAGGCGGCATGAAGGCCATGGACCTGGGGCCCCTGTCGGAAGCCGAGATGGAGAGGGTGCGCAGGATCGGGAAGTATGTGTATGGGAAATAAGATAGCGATGGAGAATGGAGGATCGCGGATTGAGGATTAAGGGCAATCAAATTCGGTATTCCTTTCAGACCTTCCTCTGACTCATACCCGGTTTCTATGAAAAGTAGAGGGACGTGGGCAACGGCCCTTCCAGCGGAATCTTTGAATGAGGATTCTACTGACGATTCAAAACAAGAACTTCTCCGGATTCTAATCATCAATTTTTAACCATCAACTTAAAAATTCCTTTTCCTGAAAAACGCTCCACCCTTGACCTGAGTCAAGCCATTTTCCCTGTCCCTCAGTGCATACTCGACAACATCAGCACCTTTACACTTGCAGGCCGAAAGGCCGGAAAGGGGGGTTTCATGACCCGAAGAACAGCTTTCCTCATCTTCTTCTTCGGCACCCTGTCATCTGCGGTGATCTTTCTTTTTCTGACCCTGGATTTCCACAGGAAAAAGGAGGTGTTCACCAACGCCAGCCAGCTTACCGACCAGGTGGTGGCGGGCAAGAACGTGTGGAAGAAGTACAACTGCAACGACTGTCACACGATCCTGGGGTTCGGGGGCTACTACGCTCCCGACATGACGAAGGCCTACTTCCGCCTGGGCGAGAGCAACATCATCGCCATCGTCACCCATCCCGAGAAGGTGTACAAGGACTCCTTCCGGAAGATGCCCAACCTCGGCGTCTCGGTCGATGAGGCGAAGGACCTGGTGGCCTTCCTGAAATGGACGGGAAATATCGAGAACCGGCACTGGCCGCCCCAGGATGAGAAGTACGTCCAGGCCTACCGCATGAGGGATTCGGCGGCCCAGGTCCTTACCAAGACCGACATCGTTCTGGGAACCTGTGGAGGATGCCACTCCTTCGAGAACCAGGGACGGAATGTGGCCGGAGATTTTAACGATATTGCCAAGGAGATCACCTACGATCGGGATACACTGGTGAAGCTGATTCTCGATCCTGACTCGGTCAACCCGGACCTCGGCATGCCGGCCCAGGATATCTCCAGGGAAACGGCCCAGACCATCGCTGATTTCATCCTCAGCCTGAAATAGAAAGGAGGTGGCGTCATGATCCAGTATGAGAGTCAGAAAGTTGCCTTACCGTACATGGTCCTTTCCCTTTGCCTTTTCGTCCTACAGGTCCTCATGGGGATCTGGTTGGCCATAAACTATGCCTTTGCCCTGCCCCAGTCCCTGGTGGATGTCTTCTCCTTCGCCACCGCGCGGGCCATTCATACGAACCTTCTGGTGGCCTGGATGCTGCTCGGTTTCATGGGCGGATCCTATTTCATCCTGCCTGAAGAAACGAAGGGTGAACTTTTCAGTACCAGGATAGCCTGGCTGCAGCTCCTGATCTTCTCCGGGACGGCCGTGGTCGCTGTGGTCGGATTTCTTTTTGGCTGGACACAGGGCACTCCTTTGCTGGAGATCCCGCCCGCCCTGGATGTGCTCATCGTTGTGGCCGCGCTGCTGTTCGTTTTCAACGTCGGTATGACGGTATTGAGATCGGCTGAAAGGAGCCTGGTGCAGTGGATGCTTTTGGGTGGCGTGACCTTTCTCGCTGTCCTCTACCTGTTCGGCCACCCCTTTTACAGGAGCATCAACACCGACTATTACTACTGGTGGTGGGTCATCCACCTGTGGGTGGAGGGCGCCTGGGAGCTCATCACGGCCGCCATCATGGCTTTCATCCTCATCAAGGTCACCGGGGTCGAGCGCAAGGTGGTGGAAAAGTGGCTGTATGTCGAGACGGGGGTCTTTCTCTTCACCGGGATCGTGGGGACCGGGCATCACTACTACTGGATAGGTGCCCCGGACTACTGGCTCTGGTGGGGCGGTATTTTCAGCGCCCTGGAGCCGCTGCCGGTCCTTCTCATGGTCGTGGACACCTGGCTCCACGTCAAGGAGCGGACCAAACCGATAGTCAACCCGCTGCTGTGGACCTACATCGTGGGCATGGCCCTCTATCATTTCCTGGGAGCGGGGGTCTGGGGGTTCATTCACACCCTGCCGCCCATCAACTACTACACACACGGGAGCCAGATCACCGTATCCCATGGACACTTGGCCTTCTTCGGGGCTTACGCACTTCTTAACCTGATCATTTTCTACTACGCCATGCCCCGGTTCAAGGGTGTCCGCAAATACAAGGCCAGGCTCGGATACTGGGGGTTCTGGACCATGAGCGTGTCCATGCTGTTCCTGGGTCTTACCTTCGGCGTTGCGGGGATCCTCCAGACCTACCTGGAGCGCTTCCTGGACATCGGATACATGACGGCGCATTTCACCATGATGTTCTGGTTCAGGGTCGCCATCTTTTTCGGGCTGTGTTTCCTGGCGGGCGTTTTGATGACCGTTACCCATCTTTTCACGCTCAAACCGGCATCCGAGCCAGAAGAGGCCGGAACCGAGTTAGGAGAGGCCGGAACGATGTGAGGAAAAGGCTGAGTTAACGTCAGGGAAAAAAGGGGCGGCCTTAGGGCCGCCTTTTTTTGTAGACGAGCACGCCGCACAATGATATTTATCAAGTGAAAAAATAAACTTTCTCCCCGACGGCAGCGAAAATTATTAACCTAGTGACTTTGTAAGATTGTATACAAATTTTATACCATTGAACGATATTTTTAATAAAAACAAGCATTTATTGGTTTTTCCACAGTCAAGAAAAACATTGCATCGTGCCCAAAGGTATGTTACATTTTTGCAATAACTGACCTCACTGTGATTACCTGTTATAGTAATAGTAACGGTTCGGGTTCCAGTTTCAGAAATAGGCAAGGAGAAGTTTTTTAATGGGAGCCATGATAGGAGCCTTTCATTCGCAATCCGCAGAAGTTCTTCCCACTCCCTCTATCACACAAATTACCATGTTTCCCGGCGAGATCTCTCCGGACAGAGGTCACGGCAGCAGGGGATCGTTGAAGACTGGTGACCTGGTCGGGATGAACACCACGGATGCGGAGTGCAGCGACACCCTCAGCAGCCTTTCCACCCGGCATCTCATTTTCAATTCCATCGACTGCCTGGAAAACACCCCGCTGATCCCTTCTTTGGATATGAAGGGGTCTTTGCGGCTGTGCGGGAAGAATGTTCGCAGCCTGTGAGTAAGCCTTTTTCGTAATGGCTTAGAACTTAATCTCAATAGAATCAGGAGGTGATGACGAGGAGAAAGGTTGATGTTTGTCGTTTCCTGTCCGCCCCGGTCTTTCGCGTGTTCTTCATCCAGGAGGGGCATTGACAGGAAAAATAGGATCAGGACCACCGGAGAGAGGATGCGTCGGGTGACGGTCCCGGGTGGTCCACAAGTGCGAAAGGAGAAATGATGAAAACCCGAAAATTCTGGATGATACTCCTCCCGCTTGCGCTGGTGATCGGCCTGATGTTCGGTGGCTGCGGCGGAAGCGACGGCAGCGACGGTAAGAGCGCTTACCAGATCGCTGTCGATAACGGCTTTACGGGCACAGAGGAAGAGTGGCTGGCCACGCTGGCCGGCGGCGGCGGCACCGGCCCCGGTGACGGCAGCTGGTTCGGCGAGTACTGCACTTCGTGTCACGAGTATGATGCCTTCATGCATCAGGCTTCCTACAATCAGCTGTACCAGGACGGCATCATTGAGGTCACCAATCTGGCCTATGCCTATTCGGATACCATTGCCAGCAGCATCGTGACCTTTGAAATGACCAAGTTCGGGAACGCCTTCGACTGCCTGGATGCGGACAGCCTGGGGATCTACTTCTCATCGTACAACGGAACCACCTTTGACGTCGGCAGGCTGGATATCGAAGGTACGGTCGCCTACAACGACACGACCAACGTGTGTACGGCCACCGCTGCTAGCGCCGACCTGTCCGCCGAGGACGGCATCATCGTGGTGTACGGCCGGGATGAGACCGTGGCTTCCATACCGGGTACGCGCGTCGCCCAGGCCAAGTATCCCTTCGCGGCGGTCGAGGTTCTGGGAGATGTTGACTACGCCTCCCCTGCCAACGTCTCGGGATGCGAGAAGTGCCACACGGTGCCCTTCCTCAAGCACGGTTACATCTACGCCAACGTCGGCGATCCGGGTCTTGATTTCTACACCTGCAAAGCCTGTCACCTGGACGAGGGCGAGGGCGGCCACTTCGTTTGGCAGCTGCTCGTCAACGACCCCAACCTGATCATCACGCTGGAAGAGGAGTACGGCGAGGATTGGGAAGAACTGGCCTATGCAGCCGGGGATCTCGACGATTATGCCTACAAGACCAAGCTCATGAACGACGTGCACATGTCCCACGCCATGGAGTTCCCCTATCCGCAGTCCATGTCCAACTGCGCCACCTGCCACACGGGTCCCGAAGGCGACAACCTTGCCGCGATCACGGATCCTGCAAACTTCGTGCTGGAAACGTGCAAGAGCTGTCATCCGCTGTATGACGATCCGGACAACATCATGGAAGCCCCGGGACTGTGGGCCGTTGCCCCCACAGCAGCCGGCATCTTCGATCATACAACGTATGACGATACGACAGTGTGCACCAGCTGTCATAGTGGCGGGGCCACCCCGTCCTTCGCCGAGATCCACACCGGGTATGATCCTGTGATCTACACCGATGAAAATAACGGCACGAAGTACGCTGACGTCATTTCTGTCAGCATCGACAGCGCAACTTATAATGGCGACGACATCACCATTCAGTTCACTGTGGATGACGCCGCATACGGCGGAAGCCTGGCAGTGACAGTCGAACCATACAGGGTGTATGTCGGATTGTACGGCCAGGCCACCAAGGATTTCCGGGCGACGGCCAATGTCCGGTCAGGCTCAGCGGATATCAACACGACGGCAAATCCCGGTACCTGGGAGGCAACAGTGGACGTGTCCGAGTGGGATTACCTGGTCGGTATGGGTAACGAGAGAGCGGAGATCGGTGTCATGGTGGAGGCGGAGGCCGGCGGTGAAACCGTTGCCGTCAATGCCGTTTCCAGGACCTTCAATCTCAATGGCAACAATTTCGTGGCATCCCCCGCTGCTATCGTATCGGTTGAAGATGGCTGCAACAACTGCCACGATGCCCTTGGCACGACCTTCCATAGCCCAGCCAGGGGCGGCAGCGTAGTCGTCTGCCGGTTGTGCCACGTGTCAATAACGCCTGGCAGTCATCTGGAATTGCAGTCCAGGTCCATCGACTCCTATGTCCACGCCATCCACTCCTTCCAGCCCTTCGATATCGGTAACATCGATTTCGAGGATCCCCTGGAGGAACTGCACTACGAGCACCACATAGGGTTCGTGTACCCCGTGTTCGGGCTTACAAACTGCGAGTCCTGCCACGAGCCGGGTATGTACGATGTGCCGGACCAGTACGGTTCGATGCCTGGTGTACTGTCCGGGTCCGATGATGTGGAAGGCAGGGATATAGACGTACCGGAGTCCGTCACCGGTCCTGCAGCCAGAGCCTGCGGTGCCTGTCACAAGGTTGGGTACCTCAACCACGGTGACGCTGCCGGCCTTGCGGATCTCAACCAGCACTTCGAGAACTACGGCTACCTCTGGGAGAACGACAGCAACGACGTCATTCGCGATTTCATCATCGATACCGTCTTCTTCCTGCTGGTCTCCAGTATAATCATCTTCTCCACCATCGTCACTGAGGTAGTACAATGCTGCCACAGCGACAACGGCAATGATCAGGATTATGATGAAGACCCCTATCGCCGAGGAAGAGCCCTCGGTGGAGGAGAAGACGCACGGCCAAACGGCCGGTGCTCACTCGCCTACCCGGCAGAGCGGCGACTGCTGCGCCTTGGGTCACGTCGGCTTTCAACTAACCCTCACCCGCGGATCGAGATAGCCATAGGAGATGTCGACGATGAGATTCGACACGACGACGATGATCGCGGTGAAGGCGCATGGCGTAGGAAGCGAACGTGCTTCGCGGTCGATGGCCGCGGGGCCTCCCCGCCCGGGGACGCTGGCGCTGGTGGGCCTGGGGCTGTTGGGCCTGGCGCGGCGGGCGCGAAAGTTGCGCCGGCGGGACGGCCTTAAGGAAGTGCTGAACGGTTCGAGGCAGGCTTCCGATAAAAACCGGTATGCTTCTGGTGGCTTGTGCCA
>Ga0209536_100001737_pt1 | contig 35732 bp, 34 predicted proteins | sample DeeMarSeWOR28_12_FD_187461 | JGI IMG/M metagenome (GOLD analysis project Ga0209536, IMG submission 187461) | Marine sediment microbial communities from White Oak River estuary, North Carolina - WOR-2-8_12 (SPAdes) (version 2) | ecosystem: Environmental > Aquatic > Marine > Intertidal zone >...
GGTCGTCGCCGGCTACCCAGAACACCGGCACGACCGGCTGCCCGCGCTGCCGCTCGAGTACTTCGGCGAGCGCAACGGCAGTGAGGGCCTTGTAGATGCTGAACAGCGGACCGGTCAGCAAGCCGGGTTGCTGGCCGGTGGTGACACAGGCGGCGCCGGCAAGCAACTGCTCCAGGCGATCCGCGCCGCGGTCGTGGGCAACGAAGGCATCGCGCAAGAGAGCCACCATCGGAGACGGGCGTCGCCCCGCAAGTTCGGCGAAGGTTGGTGGGGCGGCGGACAGCGCGGTCGATTCGAAATGGAGGCTCACGAGGTCTCCGCAATGAGGATGATGCGGGGTGCCGCATCGGTGAGGGGGGCGCCCCCGTAGTCGCCGAACTGCCGGACTACTCTGAGGCCCGCGTTCCGTACCATGGCCGTGAGCTCATCCGGACTGAACAGGCGTACGCGCTCGACGAAGCTCCGGCCATCGCTGTCGAGATGGAACTGCTTCACGATGAAGCGGCCACCATCCACGAGCTGACGCTCGATGGCCACGTGCTGCTCACCTACGTGCAGCTCCTCACGCGGCACGAGCGTTTCCGCCACCCAGCGCGCATGCAGGTAGTCGATGATGAAGCGGCCGCCGGGACGAAGCACGCGGGCAGCCTCTTCCACGACTGTCTGGTGCTGGGCGTCGCTGGAGAAGAAGCCGAAGCTCGTGAACAGGTTTACCACCACGTCGAAGCACGCATGACCGAACGGCAGCCGTCGCATGTCTCCCCGCACGAAATGGGCATGCTCGTTGCCGGTACGATGCTTCGCTCGACTGAGAAGGGGCATGGAGAGGTCGAATCCGACGACCCGCGCCCCAAGGGCGCAGAGCTGAGCGGCGTGGCGCCCGGGTCCGCAGGCGAGATCGAGGACGTCCCGATCACGCACCGGGACCTCGGCATGGACGAGTGCGGTGAGCGCAGCGGCGTCCTCGTCATCGCGGTGTGGATATAGCCGTAGGTAGGCCTCACCGAACCACTGCTCGAACCACTCCGTCATCGCCCGCTTCCCTTATGATAGGGCTCGCCCCGGAGGATCGTGCATGCCCGGTACAGTTGCTCCAGCAGGACGAGGCGTGCCAACTCGTGCGTCAGCGTGAAGGCCGACAGGCTCAACTGCACGTCCGCCCGCTCGAGCACCGAGTCAGCGAGACCGTGGGCACCGCCGATCACAAAGCTCACGTCACGTGCGGCGACCTGCCACCCCTCCAGTCGGTGCGCGAGTCCCTCGCTGGTCACGGCCTCGCCGGCACGAGTGAGCGCCACGACGACGTCGGAGGAGCCGACCGACCGGAGGAGTGTCTGCGCCTCCGAGCGGCGCGCCGCGTCCGCGTCGGTGTCCGGGCGCCCGGCATCACGTGTCTCGTCTGCGACGAACCGCAGGTAGCGGCCGATCCGGCTTGCATATCCGTCGCACGCGCGACGCAGGCTCGGATCCCGTACCCTGCCAACAGCGAGGAGACGGATGCGCATCAGGCATACAGCCCGCGCAGCCGATGCACTGCCGCAACCCGCTCGATCGCGAGCATGTAGGCCGCGATCCGCATGTTCACGGAGTGACGCTGGGCCACGGACAGGACGTCGCGAAAGGCGCGGGTCATCACGCCCTCGAGCCGCTCGTTGACCATCTGCTCGTCCCAGAAATACCCCATCCGGTCCTGCACCCACTCGAAGTAGCTGACGGTGACCCCTCCCGAGTTCGCCAAGATGTCGGGGATCACGAACACGCCCTTCTCATCGAGCATGCTGTCGGCTCGTGCGGTTGTCGGACCGTTGGCTCCCTCGCAGATCACTTTCGCCCGGATGTCCGGTGCGTTCTTCCGGGTGATGGCGTTCTCGACTGCGGCTGGAAGCAGGACATCGACGTCCATCGTGAGCAGTTGCTCCGAGGGGATCGGCTCGGCGCCCGGGTACCCCTCGAGGTATCGGTGCTCGCGCACCCAATCGATCGCACCTTCTACGTAGATCCCGTTGGGATTGTAGATCGCGCCCGAGACATCGCTCACGGCGACGACCGTGAGCCCTTCGCGCTCGAGGAGCTGGGCGGCGATCGACCCGACGTTGCCGAATCCCTGCACGGCTACCTTGGTGCCGCGCAAGGGCAAGCCCAAGTGCTTCAAGGCCTCCCGCGTGGTGATCATGCACCCTCGACCCGTCGCCTCTCTCCGGCCGAGCGATCCACCCAGTTCCACTGGCTTGCCGGTGACCACGGCCGTGACCGGATGGCGCTGATGCATAGAGTACGTGTCCATGATCCACGCCATCACCCGCTCGTTTGTGTTGACGTCGGGTGCTGGAATGTCGGACTCCGGGCCAAGCTCATCCAGGAGCGCTGCTGTGAATCGGCGGGTGATGCGCTCGAGCTCGCCGATGGAGAGCGTCGTGGGGTCGCACACGACACCACCCTTGGCCCCGCCAAAGGGGATGTTGACCACCGCGCACTTCCAGGTCATCCACGCTGCCAGCGCCTTGACCTCGTCGAGGTGCACGCGTTGGTCGAAGCGGATCCCCCCCTTGCCTGGTCCACGCGACGTGTTGTGGATCACGCGGTAGCCCGTGAACACGTCGATCTCACCATTGTCACGTTGAATAGGCACCGAGACGATCAGCTGCTTCTCCGGCATTCGCAGGATACGGTAGATGCCCGGGTCGAGCGAAAGAAGCTCGGCGGCGTAGTCGAAGCGCACCATCATGGCTTCGAACGGATTGTCCTCGGCTAACTGAGGATCCTTGTCCGGACCCAGGATATCCTGTGCCGAGCGGGGAGGATCTTCGGCCTCGTTCGTGTGCATGGTCTCGTTGCGCTGTTGCGCCTTCAGGGATGGTGCTCGGGTGCGAACAATCCGGTGATCTCGTCGGCCGCTGCCTCGAGCGCCAACTCGAACTCCGGACGTCCGTACTCCCACTCGAGGTCCAATAACGCTACCAGCGGTTCGGTCGCATGTGCGGGCCACCGCCGCTGGAGCTTCACGGCGTCCTTCTGAGTGACTACAACGTAATCAAGCGTGTCGACGGCGTGCAGCAGTCGGTGGACGTCGCTGTCTCGGTAGGGGTGGTGGTCCCGAAAGGGCAGCAGGCGCACGCGCGCCCCGAGCGCCTTGCACTGTGCGGCGAGGCTGCCTGGATCCGCGATTCCCGCGCCGGCCAGGATCTCGGCTCCGTCCAAGACGCGGGCATCGATTGCGCGCCCGCTACACAGGGTCCGGAACCCCGAAATCGCCAGATGGACGATGGCGAGGCCTGCGGACGGCGCACACTCCCGCACCTGCCGGGCGACTGCCTGTGCGGCCTCCAGCGTCGCCCGTTTGCGGGTGACGATCACGATGTCGGCGCGTCGCAGTGCGGACCACGGCTCTCGCCACGGTCCCGCTGGCAGCGTCCAGCGCACCGCCCTGCCAGATTCCGCACTCACGACTGCGATGTTGAGGTCGCGCCCGACGTCCAGCCGCTGGTAACCGTCATCGAGGATCACGACCTGAGCGCCCCGTCTCGCGGCGTCTTCCGCGGCCGCGTAGCGATCGACCCCTTCGCTCACCACGGCCTCCGGGACGCGCTGCTGATGCACGAGGCCTTCATCGCCACCGTAGCCGCGCAGCACCACCCCGGGACGGATCCCGCGTCGGACGTAGTACTGGGCAATCCAGGACGCGATGGGGGTCTTCCCCGAGCCGCCCACCGTGAGGTTTCCGACGGCAATGGTCGGCACGGACGGGATGCGACGTCGCACCCAGCCGCGCGCGTGTGCACGGGCCCGCGCAGCGGCGACCCCGCGATAGCACAGCGAGGCGGGTAGCAGACTGAGCCGGACCATTCGGGCGGCAAGGGATCGCTCGCCCCACAGCCAGCCCGCTAAGCGGTACATGCCACCTCCTCGTTCACGGCACGCAGCGCGGCTTGGAGACAACTGCGATCGGTGCCTCGCGATCCGGGTGGGGGCGTCGTCCGCAGTGGCCTGCCATACACGATGCGCACTCGGGCGAACGCGGCAGGCACCTCAAACCGATCCCACGACGGGGCGTGCCAGGCGCGGTCGGCCGTCGAGGCGACCGGTACGATTGCGGCGCCAGCTCGCCGCGCAGCCATGAGTGCCCCGAGCTTGGCGATGCGGGCCGGGCCCACCGGGCCGTCAGGGGTGACAGCCCCGTCATGCCCGTTCAGCAACGCCCGCACGAGGCCCCGCAGTCCTTGTGTACCCAACCGCGTACTCGAGCCGTAGACAGTCTCGTAGCCCCAGCGCCGAGCCGCGGCGCCGAGCCGGCGGCCGTCCTGGTGGGCACTCACCAACAGGGTGATGCCCTCGTTCCGCCGATGCCAGAGCGGTGCGAGGAGTTGATCGTGCCAGACGGCGAAGAGGATCGGTGTGCCATCGGCGCGGAGCGCGCGCACCCGCTCCTCACCCACGACGTCGACCGACCAGGTCCGGGCGAGCGCTTCGACGGCAAGTCGGCAAGCATGGGTGATCATGTCTACCGTCACGCGGCGTGGCGAAGCAGTAGCTCGGCCACGCGCCGGCCGGCGCCCGGTGAGCCGAGTCGGGCTCGGATGCCGCGGAACGCCGCGCGCTGGCTTCGAGCGGGCTGACCGTCCCGCTCGAGCAGGGGGCGGAGTGCCGAGCAGAGCGCATCGGGAGTCACCGCGCGCTGAACGAATTCCGGCGCGACACCCGACCCCGCAATGAGGTTGACGAGTCCGATCGCCGGCACCCGGACGAGCCGTCGTGCGATGCCGAAGGTGACTGGGTGGAGCCGGTATGCCACGACCAGCGGCGTCTCGGCAAGCGCGGCCTCGAGGGTGACGGTGCCCGACTTGCAGAGCGCCACATCCGCCGCCGCCAGCGCGAGCGGCGCATGGGCGGTCTGCGTCATACCGTTGGTGCCATCGAGCCGGGACGCTCGTGGTGCGGCGACCACCACCGAAAGGTCGGGCATGGCATCCCGCAGCCGGGCGGCCGTCTCGCGAAAGGGACTCCAGAGACGACGCTGCTCGGCGATGCGACTGCCGGGAAACAGCGCGAGAACCGTTGCGTCAGGATCGAGCGCGAGCGCGCGCCGGGCATCCGCGCCAGTGGGCAGGTCCGGACGGTCGAGCAGTGGATGACCCACAAAGGTGCAGGCTACCCCTCGGTCCTGGAAGTACCGCTCTTCGAACGGGAGGATCACAGCGAGGTGGTGCACGTCCGCTCGCAGGCGTCGGAGCCGCCACGCGCCCCACGCCCAGAGCTGAGGAGCGATGTAGTACACCACGGGGACGCCGTACCGGGCCGCCCGATGCGCGACACGGAGGTGGAAACCGGGATAATCCACCAGGAGGACGGCATCGTAGCGGCGCTCGGCAAGATACGCATCGAGCCGGCGCAGTAGGGCCCAGTGCCGTGGGAGCGATGCCGCGGACTCGACAGTGCCGACGGCCGCCAGTCGATCGATGGTTGCGAGGATGTGGGCGCCGGCTGCGGCCAACGCGTCGCCGCCGACCGCATCGACGCTCACGCCGGGCTCGAGCGTACGCAGCGCGCGGACGACCGAGGCGGCATGCAGATCACCCGAAGGCTCCCCGGCCGACACGAGGAGGCGAGTCATGCCAGTACGCCGCGCTCGGAGTGGGCAACGAAGTCCACCAGCGTGCGGACCTCCGGAAGCAGCGACGGATTTGCGCGCAGCCGGGCGGCGGCCTCGCTCGTCGTCAGGCCTGAGTTGAACAACAGGCGATACGCCCGTTTGAGTGCCATCCGGACGTCGGATGGGAACCCCGCCCGGGTGAGACCAACGGTGTTGATCCCGTAGAGCTTGAGGGGGTTTCCCACGGCGGTGGTGTAGGGTGGGACGTCCTGCGGCACGCGCGATCCCCCGCCGACGTAGGCATACGTGCCGATGCGCACGAACTGGTGAATTGGACACAAGCCGCTGATCGTCGCGTGAGCCTCGATGTGCACGTGCCCGGCGAGCTGGACCATATTGGCGATCGTCACGTAGTCGTCGATCGCGCAGTCGTGCGCCACGTGCACGTAGGTCATGAGGAAGCACCCGCGTCCGACCCGCGTGCGCCCGGTGGCCTCCGTTCCGCGGTGCAGCGTCGCATACTCGCGAATAATCGTCCCGTCACCGACCTCGAGCCGGGTGGGGGCGCCGGCATACTTGCGGTCCTGCGGGGCTGCCCCGAGCACGGCACCGGCGGCCACCGTGCAGCCCACCCCAAGCGTTGTGTGCTCCACGACCGCGTGCGGCCCGATTCGGGTCCCCTCACCGGCTTCCACGCCGGGTCCCACGACGGCGAACGGACCGACCTCGACTCCGGCGCCGAGACGGGCTCCCGGATCGATGATCGCAGAGGCGTGGATGGCCGGAGGCACCGGACGGTATCAGCGATCGACGATCGCCGCCATCATCTTCGCTTCGGCGACAGGCTGGCCGTCGACGTAGGCGACCCCCTGCATGTGGCACGTCTTGCCGCGGAACCGCAGCATCTCCAGCTCGAAGCGCAGCTGGTCGCCCGGGATGACCGGCTTGCGGAATTTCACGTCGTCGATGGACATGAAGTACACGATCTTACCTTCGGTGTCGTCGACTTGACCCAGGAGCAACATGCCGCCCGTCTGAGCCATCGCCTCGACGATGAGCACGCCGGGCATGACCGGATGGTCCGGAAAGTGACCTGGGAAGAACGGCTCGTTCATCGTGACGTTCTTGATGCCCACAATCCGCTTGCCTGGCTCGGTGTGGACGATCCGGTCCACGAGCAAGAACGGATACCGATGTGGGAGCACGCCGAGGATCTCCTGGATGCCCATCACCGGAGGCGTCGTGGAAAGCGCCGTCCGCTCGATCGTTCGTGCGAGCTCGACGTTCCGGGTGTGCCCTGGTCTCATGGCCACGATCTCGGCCCGGAGTCGACCGCCGAGCAGCGCGAGATCGCCCAGCAGATCGAGTGCCTTGTGCCTCGCGAACTCGTCGGGCCAGCGCAAGGGCGCACTTGCCTGGCCGTCTGGCTCGAGCGCGACCGCGTTGTCCGTGGATGCCCCACGTGCCAGACCACGCTCCTGAAGCACGGTGACCTCGTGCCGAAAGCCGAACGTCCGTGCGCCAGCGAGTTCCTGAAGGAACGACGCCGGCGTCAGCTCGATGCTGGCTGCCTGCCGGCCAACTGCCGCATGGTCGAAGTCGATCGCGACGGTGAGGTGCAGGGCTCCACTGGGGGCGATGAGATACCGGGTGTCGCCGGCATGCACGGTGAAGGGTGCCCGGACGGCGATGTGCTGCACCGTACCCTCCTGCTCGGCCGGTTCGGCGCTGGTGAGCGCTTCGGCGAACGCCAAGGCGCTGCCGTCTCCCGAGGGGAGCTCGGGACCATCCACCTCGACCGTGAGGTCGTCGATCCCAAGCCCGGCGGCGGCGGCCAGGAGGTGCTCGACCGTGCCGACGTTCACCTCGGCACTCCCGAGCACCAGCCGGCGGTCCGTGTCGTGCACCGCAGCCAGGCGCGCCGGAATGTCCGGAGCGTCCGCGACGTCCACCCGGCGGAATACGATGCCGCTTCCCGATGGTGCCGGCCCGAGGGTCGCGGTGACCTGAGCGCCGGTGTGGAGGCCGATGCCGGTGACGCTCACCGTCGAGGCAATCGATCGTCGAGTCTCACTCATCGCGCTGCACGATCCTTTCGATGTCGGTGACGAGCGGTGTCAGGCGGGCGAGGGCGGCGCTCTGCCGGAGCACGGCGCGGTGGTCGCGCGCGGGATACCCCGAGACCGTGGCACCACGTGGCACATCGCCGATCACGCCGCTCTGTGCCGCTATGCGGGCCCCCCGACCGACGGTGAGATGGTCGGCCAACCCGGCCTGGCCGGCGAGGAGGACTCCATCCTCCACAGTGACCGTGCCGGCGATCCCTACCTGCGCCATGATGACGCAGTGCCGGCCGATGCGGACATTGTGGGCTATCTGCACGAGGTTGTCGATCTTGGTGCCCTCGCCGATCTCGGTATCGCGGGAACCGCCGCGGTCGACCGTGCTGTTGGCGCCGATCTCCACCGAGTCGCCAACCGAGCACCCAGCCAGCTGCGGTACGCGTTGATGCCGCCCGGCCTCGTTGACGAAGCCGAAGCCCGCACCGCCCACCCGCGCGCCGGTGCGGATCGCGACATCATTCCCGAGGCGCACATCGGCGTGCACGGTCGCCCCGGGGCCAATCTCGCACCGATCGCCGATCGTCGCACCCGCCTCGATGACTGCGCCCGGACCGACGCGGCAATCCTCGCCAAAGGTCACGGCGGGTCCGATCACCGCATGGGCGTCCACTCGGATCCGGCCGCGCCATGTGCAACCGGCACCGAGGCTCGCGGTCGGATGTACCCCCCACTCGTCGGATCCCGCTCGGAAGAGCTCGATAGCGCGCGCGGCGGCCGTGACGGGGTGGTCGACGACGATGGCGGTACTGGGTGCGGGGAGGGCGTGGCGCAAGCCCGCGGGAACGATCACCGCACCGGCGCGTGTCGCGCGCAACGGCTGCTCGCCCTCGGGGCCGTAAGCGAACGCGAGATCGCCGGGGCCCGCCGCACCGAGCGCGGCGACCCCGGCGAGGGCTCGCTCCCCGGTCCCGATCAGTTCGCCGCCGACGAGGTTGGCGACGGACCCGGCGGTGACGCCGGAGCGGAACCGCAACGTCCGACTACTGACCGGCTTGGGACGTGAGTCGGCGGACCACCGTCGTCGTGAGATCGATGACGGGATCGGCGGAGATGATCGTGTTGCCCGGTGACGAGACGTCGAAAATGACGAGCAGGTTTCGCTCTGCTCTGAGCCCGTCCACGACGGTCTGGATGCGCTCCTCGAGCGGCCCGACCAACTCGGAACGACGCTCCTCCGCGCGCTGCTGCAGCTCGGATGCTCGCGTCTGATAGCGTTGCTGCAACGAGCGCAGTTCCTGCTCCTTCTCCTGCCGGGCGGTGGCGGACAGCACGACCGCCTGCTGATCGAAGGCCGTGATCGCTGAATCGAGCTGTTGTTGCAGCACTTCGACCTCCTGACGCCAGCTCGTGAGGTCGGCGGTGAAGGTCGACTCTGCCTGGGCGTAGCCCGGCGTCTGGCGGAGGATGATTTCCGTTGCGACGATGCCGATGCGGCTGCTGTCCTGGGCTACCGGTGCCGACGGCATCGCGGCTACGCCGACCACTGCAAGTACGGCGACGGCCCCGAGACCGATGCGAGTCATTGTCCGACGATCAAGATGCATGGTGCTGTTCCTGAGCTGAGTGAATCAGAAGAAATTGCCCAGTCGGAAATGGAATTTCCAGCCGGGATCGGGATTGCCGAACACGTCGATCCTGTCGAACCCATACGCATAGTCGATACCGATGGGTCCGAGCGGAGTGACGAGACTCAGGCCGACGCCAACGCCGCGGAACATCCGGGCCGGATTGAACTTGCCCGGAGACGCCCACACGTTGCCGGCATCGACGAAGGTGTTCGCGTAGATCGACTGACTGAAGCGAAAGCCAAGCTCGCCGGTGAGAGCCATGTACGAGCCCCCGAACGCATCGACCGTACTCGCCTGCTGCCCGCTGGCAAATGGGTCGAATCCGCGGGGGGTGATCGAGAACTCCTCATAGCCGCGCAGCGGGATGCCGAACTGGACGCCGCCCATCGAGAAGAGCTGTCGGAAGTGCGGGCCGGCGTCACCCCACACGAAGCCCGTCTGCGCGCTGAGGCCGAGGAGCAGCTTCATCGGACTGCTCATCGGGTCTCGCCCACCGATGTTCGCCAGCGGGGTGTACCAGCGGCCCTCGAACGTCGCTCGCTGGAAGTCTCCGCTGCCGCCGAGGAATCCCCCACCCTGGGACACGGTGAAGCGATGCAACGCGCCGCCTGAGGGGAACGGCATGTCGATCCGCGTATCGCGCACGAGACTCAGCGTCACCTGCGAGAGCACACAGTTGTCGCACAGGAAACGTGACGTCAGTGTCGGGGAATCGTAGGAGCTCTGCTCGAGCGCATACGACGCGAACAGACGCGTGTAGCGCGAGCCGCGCAGCGGGAAACCGATCTGAATGCTGCCGCCCCGGGAGGTGATCCGCCCCAGATCGGCCACCGTGTATCGTAGCCGTGAGCTGTGCAGCGAGATCGTCGCCGACGTGAGCGAGCCACGCAGCGCCGGATCGGTGTACGACACGTTGAAGTTGTTGATGTTGCGGCCGAACTGCCACTGGAAGGAGACGCGCTTCGCCCGTCCGAACAGATTCGGCTCATCGAGGCCGATGAAGCCACCGACACCGGTGCCCTGACCGACCGACGCACCGAAGTTGATGTTGCCGGTGTGGCGCTCCTTCACGTTGAAGATCACGTCGACGTCGCCCTGATCGTTCGCGGGCTGGACGTCGGGCGGAGGCATCGGCTGCTCGAAGAAGCCGAGGTTCGCGATGTTCTGGTACGATCGGATGAGCGCGTCCTGCCGCATCACATCGCCGGGGATCATGACGATCGCTCGCCGGATCACGTCTTCGTGCGTCACCGTGTTGCCGCGTACGAGCACGCGGTTGATGACAGCGGGCTGGCCTTCCCGGATGCGCCACCTGAGGTCCACGACGTTGCGACCGTCGGCCGTGGTGCGGCGGTCGATGGTCCCTGCGATCTGTGCGTAAATGTAGCCGTTGTTGTTGTACAGGTTGCGAACCTGCTGCGTGGCCTCCTCCCACTCTTCCTGGTCGAAGATCTCCGGTCCGTCGCCCGACGACCCGCCGATCCCGAGGAATCCGGATGATCCGCCACCAAACGGGTAGAACCGCTCGATCGAGGCGGTGGAGAAGAACTGGTTGCCGACGATCTCGAAGTCGCCGATCTCGTACTGTTCGCCTTCCCGCACCGTCAGCGCGAGCGCGCCCTTCCCGGTCCCTTCGGCGACCAACAGCGTGTCGCTCACCACCTGGAAGTCGACGTATCCCTCGGACGCGTAGAACCGCGGCAGTCGATCGCGCAGGTCCAACTCGAGCTTGTCTTCGTCGAATTCACCGCTGCGCCACCACCAGAAGCCCTCCGGCTTCGTGGACATCCTGCCCACGACTTCGTGGTCGGTGAACTGCTCGTTGCCCTGCACGATGACCTGGCTGATCGTCACCCGGCGGCCCTCGACGATGTCGAAGGTGACGTGGATGGTGCCGTCGTCCTGCGGAACCTCGCGTGCAGTGACCTCCGTGAGGTAGAACCCCTCGTCGAGATACACGGAGTCGATGGCGGCGCGAGATCGCGCCGCCTCTGCACGGTCGTATGGCCGGCCTGCGAGCAAACTGACCTTGCCGCGCACCTTCCGCTCGGACACCTCCTCGACGCCGCGCACGGACCAACTCACCAGCAGTGGGCGCTCGGTCACAGAAATGCGCAGGACCGTGCGCTCGTTCACGCGCCCCTGTGCGAACCGGACGTCGTCGAACTGCTTGAGGGCGAACAATGCGCTCATCGCGCGCTGTATGTCCCGGAATCCCACCGGACTGCCCAACGGGACGCCGGCCGCGGCCAGGACGGTGCTCCGCGGCACTCTGCTCAGCCCTTCGACCGCGATCGAGTCGAACACGATCGGCTCGAAGCCGGGTTCCTGACCGGCGACCCGGCCTGCCGCCCCCGCGGCGATGACGGCGGCGAGGAGGGCCCGTCGCATGCTAGGCGCTCGACCCTGACATCGCGCGGAATGCGAGCCCTTGCCCGTCCGAACTGACATCCACCTCGATGTCGTCGCCTGGCGCGAACTCGCCGAGCAGGATCTTGTCGGACAGCGGATCCTCGACGTAGCGTTGAATCGCACGCCTCAGCGGGCGCGCGCCGAACGCCTCGTCGTACCCGTGCTCGACCAGGAACGCGGTGGCGGCGTCCGTCCGGTGGATCTTGTAGCCCTCAGGCGCTATTCGCTCCTGCACCTGCTGGAACATGATCCCGACGATCTGCGCGATATGCTCGCGGTTGAGCGGGTGGAAGACGATGACCTCGTCGAGCCGGTTGAGGAACTCCGGGTTGAACACCTTGTTCACCTCATCCCGCACCTTCTGCTCGATTCGCTCGAACGACGCGGCGGCGTCCGGCTGCTCGAACCCGAGGGACTTCGTCTTCGTGATGTCCCGGGCCCCGATGTTGGACGTCATGATCACGACCGTGTTCTTGAAATCGATCTTCCGTCCGTAGTTGTCGGTCAGGTGTCCTTCGTCGAGCACCTGAAGGAGTATGTTGAAGACGTCCGGATGGGCCTTCTCGATCTCGTCGAGCAGCACCACCGAATACGGCTTGCGCCGCACGGCCTTTGTCAGGGCGCCGGAATCCTCATAGCCGACGTACCCCGGCGGTGCACCAATCAGCCGACTGACGCTGAACTTCTCCATGTACTCCGACATGTCGACGCGGATCAGCGCTTGATCGTCCGCGAACAGGAAGCGCGCGAGCGCCCGAGCGAGTTCGGTCTTGCCGACGCCGGTGGGCCCGCAGAATACGAAGGTGCCGATCGGTCGTCGGGGGTCCTTGAGGCCGGCGCGCGAGCGACGGATCGCCCGAGCGATCGCCTCGATCGCCGGATTCTGCCCGACGACCGATTGGTGCAACTCCTCCTCCATACGGAGCAGCCGTTGCGTCTCGGCCTCTTGGAGGCGGGTGACGGGGATCCCCGTCCACCGCGACACGATGAACGAGATCTCCTCTTCTCCGATCGTGGGACGGTGGATCTCCCGCTCCTTCTCCCACTCCTCCTGGCGCCGCCGAATCTCGGACTGGAGCTCGCGCTCCTGATCCCGGAGCGCGGCAGCGCGCTCGAAGTTCTGATCGCGGACCGCTTCTTCCTTGTCGTGATTGACGCCCTCGAGCCGTGTCTTCAACTCTGCCACGTCAGACGGCGGGACTTGAGCAGCCAGGCGGGCGCGGGCGGCCGCCTCGTCGATCACGTCGATCGCCTTGTCGGGCAGGAACCGGTCGGTGATGTACCGTTCCGAGAGGCGTGCCGAGAGTTCGAGTGCTGCGTCCGGGATCACCACCTTGTGGTGGTCCTCATACCGCTGTCGCAGGCCCTTGAGGATGTCGAACGTCTCCTCGACCGATGGTGGGTCGACGATCACGGTCTGGAACCGACGCTCAAGCGCACCGTCCTTCTCGATGTACTTGCGATACTCGTTCAGCGTCGAGGCGCCCACGCACTGCAACTCTCCGCGCGCGAGGGCAGGTTTGAGCATGTTCGACGCGTCGATCGCACCTTCCGCGGCCCCCGCGCCGACGAGGGTGTGCAGCTCGTCGATGAAGAGGATGACATTGCGGTTCTGGGCGATCTCGTTCATGACCGCCTTCAGCCGCTCCTCGAACTGCCCGCGGTACTTCGTGCCGGCGATGACGGCCGCCATGTCGAGCGCGAGCACACGATACCCCTTGAGCGACTCGGGGCAACTTCCGGCCGCGATGAGCTGTGCGAGTCCCTCGACGATCGCCGTCTTGCCGACACCTGCCTCGCCGATCAACACGGGGTTGTTCTTCTTCCGGCGGGAGAGCACCTCGATGACCCGCTCGATCTCCTGCTGCCGACCGATCGTCGGATCCAGCTGACCTTCTCCGGCCAGTTGGGTGAGATCCCGGCAGAAGTGATCCAGCGCCGGCGTCTTGGACTTCTTCTCGCCCGATCGCGGCGTCGGTGTTCCCGCCTGGGGTGCCCCTCCTTTGGCGCTGGACGGCATGTCGGAGCCCAGGAGCCGGAGGGTCTCGGCGCGGGCCTGCTCGAGACTCACACCGCTGTCGCTCAGTACCTGGGCCGCGATCCCCTTCTCTTCGCGCAACAGCCCCAATAGCAGGTGCTCGGTTCCGACGTAGGAGTGGTTCAGCTCGCGGGCCTCGCTCATTGCGAGCTCGAGTACCTTCTTTGCCCTCGAGGTGTACGGCAGATCGGGGCCCTCCGGAGCCGGCGCCTTGCCCTTCTTGACGGTCTCCTCGATGCGCTGCTGGATCTCATCGAGATCGACGTTGAGATTGGTCAGGACAGCCGCCGCGACCCCCTCGCCCTCACGGATCAGCCCGAGCAAGATGTGCTCCGTACCCACGTACTCGTGGTGCAGCCGCGCGGCTTCCTCCCGCGCCATCTGCAGGACCTTCCGCACACGATCGGTGAAGTTGTAACCGTTCATCGGACTCCCGTCGCTCGCTCCCCCTCCACGCCTGCCGCTCTCAGCCCTCGGCGCCGGCGGCTGGCCGCCTGTCGGCATCAGCTTCGAGCAGCTCTCGCACGAACGCCGCCCGACGTACCGGCAACTCGGGATCCGACAGGGCAAGGCCTTCCCGGTCCGCGACGTGCGCGGGCTGCGTGAAGATCAGGAGCTTGTTCAACGTGTATACACTCACGTCCGGAATCATGTTCAGTCCCACGCCGAGCCGGACGCCGCTCAGCAGGTTCATCGTCTCCTCGAATGACAGGGTGCGCGCATAACGCAGCAGCCCATAGGCACGCCAGACCTTGTCGGCGATGACGGCGAGCGCTTCGCGCCCGAGCATCTCCCGCGCCTGGAGCTCATAGTCGATCACCTGCCGGACCATCGCCCCGAGGTGGTCCAGTAGATCCTCCTCGGACTTGCCAAGGGTGGTCTGGTTGGAGAGCTGGAAGAAGTTTCCGACTACCTCGCTCCCTTCCCCATACAACCCCCGGAACGTGAGCCCGACTTGTGAGAGGCCTTGGAGGACCTTGGCGATCTCTTTGGTGAGGACGAGTCCCGGCAGGTGGATGAGGACCGACGCGCGCAGACCGGTCCCGGCATTCGTCGGGCACGCGGTAAGGTAACCAAACTCGGGATGGAAGGCGAAGGCGAGCCTGGTGCCCAGCTCCGCATCGAACCGCTCGATGGTCGCATAAGCTCGGACCAGATCGAGACCCGACCGCAGGCTCTGCATCCGGAGGTGGTCCTCCTCGTTGACCATGACACCAAGCTGCCCATTCGTCAGCACCGCGGCACCGCGCCGTACTGGGCGACCCTGCTCGAATCCGGCGATCTCCTTCGATACCAGATGTCGCTCATGGAGGACCTGGCGCTCGAGCAAGTCCAATTCGTCGAGGTGGAACAGTGACGCCTGACGCAGCGGCGCCACCTGGCGCGCGGCGCCGAGAACCTCGTCCCGAGTCGCTTCGAGGTCTGCTTCGGAGCTCCGGATGGTGAACGCACGCCCCTGCAGATTGCGCGCGAGGCGAATCCGGGTCGACAGGACGATCCCGCTCTCGGGACCGCTCCCGTCGAGCCAGGAGATGCCCCCGTCGGGCAGCAGGCTCAGATCCAGCGTCATTCCATGCTCCGGATGCGGTCGCGCAGCTCGGCGGCGAGCTCGAAGTTCTCGCTCTCGACCGCGCGGCGTAGCCGGTCCTTCAACTCTGCCCTGATCTTCGGAGCGTCCTCCGGCGCGATGGGGGCGGCATCGAGGTACAGCTTTCCGACGTGCTGCGTCGCACCGTGGATGCGCCGGAGCAGCTCCCGCAAATGGCTCTCGAACTCGGCATAGCAGTGGGCGCAGCCAAGCCGCCCGGTCGCTCTGAAGTCCTTGATCGAGGCTCCGCAGAAGCCGCAGGCCCCCGCGTCCTCCGCGCCCTGAATCGCCGCCGCTGCGCCGGAGTTGACCGAAGAGGCCAGAAAGCCTGACAGCGGAAGTTTGGCGACGCTTCCGGTCGTCTGCACCCCCTGTTCGGCGGCGCACTGCTCGCAGAGGTGGGCCGTGGTGACGGAGTTGTCCACGATTTGGGTCAGGTGGATCGACGCAGGCCGCTCGCCGCAGCTGTCGCACAGGGTCACCGCGCCACCTCTCCGGATACGAGCGGGTTCAGTACGCCACGTTCCAGCACGAGCACGCGGTCGGCTCGGTCGGCGAGCCCCTGGCTGTGCGTGACCACCACGAGGGCCGTCTCGAGTTCGTGCACGAGGTCGAACAGGAGATCGTGGAGCCGCCCACTGTGGAAGCTGTCGAGATTACCGCTGGGCTCGTCAGCCAGCAGCACAGCCGGATCGTGTACCATCGCTCGCGCCACTGCACAGCGCTGCTGCTCGCCGCCCGACAGCTCAGGTGGCCGGTGGGTCATGCGCCCCGCCAGATTCACCGCTGCCAGGAGCTCCTCCGCGCGCCCTCGCGCGCGCGTCTCGGGCCAGCCGCCGATCAAGAGCGGCATCATCACGTTCTCGAGCGCCGTGAACTCTCGAAGGAGATGGTGGAACTGGAACACGAAGCCGATGCGCTCGTTGCGCAGCCGGTTGCGGGCCTCCTCGCCAAGGGTCGCGTACGACACGCCATCGAGTCTGAGATCACCGTCCGTCGGGTCGTCGAGCGCGCCCAGCAGATGGAGCAGCGTGCTCTTGCCCGTCCCGGACGCGCCCACGATCGCCACGGCCTCGCCGCGACGGACCGTGAGATGGACGTCCGTCAGCACCGGGACGATGCTGCCATCGCCCCCGCGATAGCTCTTCTGCACTCCCACGGCTTCGAGTATCGCGCTCATTCGTACCGTATCGCGTCCACCGGGTGAAGCAAGGCCGCCTGCCGGGCCGGATACAGCGTCGCCAACGTGGGCACGACGACGCTCGCGACGACGATGAGCAGGAGATCCAGCGGATTCACCTGCACCGGCAGGTGGTCTATGAAATATACCGCTGGATTGATGGCGATGATCCGTCCATCGTCGACGAGCCGGGCGAGGATCAGGCCGAGGGCGGTGCCCAGCGCGGTTCCCGTCACGCCGATCGTGACGCCCTGGAGGACGAATACCCTCCGGATGGTCCCCACCGGCATCCCCATGGCCCTGAGGATCCCAATCTCCCTGGTCTTGTCCCGCACGACCATCGTGAGGGTCCCCACGATGTTGAACGCTGCGACCACCACGATCAGCAGCAGGATCACGCCCATCGCGAGCTTCTCGAGCTGCAGGGCCGAGAACAGTTCCTGGTTCTGGCGTTGCCAATCGAGCGTTCGGTAGGGGTACCCGAGGGATTCCTCCAGCTCGTCGCCCACCTGCCGTGCGCGCCACGGGTCGCGGACGCGGACCTCCAAACCGGTCACCGCGGAGTCGAGACCCGCGAACTCCTGCGCGAGCGGTCGGGGCATCACCACATAGGCATTGTCGTACTCGTACATGCCCGTCTCGAAATGGCCCACGACTTCGAACGTCCAGAACCGCGGCACGAACGCCCCGATGGAGGCGTTGAAGCTGCTACCACCGGGGGACAGGACAGTCACACGGTCGCCCGGATATGCCGACAACCGCTCGGCGATCCGCCGCCCGATGATCACTCCCCCGTCGACGTCCTCGAGGGACGTGCTGAAGCGGAGGTCACCAGAGACGAGGTGCTGCGCGAGGGAGGTGACCGCCACGGCCCCCGTGTCCGGTTCGATGCCGAGGACGTACGCTCCCTCGTGGTAGTCCGCCCCGGCCGAAATGAGACCCTGCGTCAGAACGAAGGGGGCCACCGCCTCCACCTCCGTGTGTTCGGCCACACGCTCGCGCACGGCCCGCCAGTCCTCGAGCCTCAGGCCCCTGCCAAAGGTCAAGATCCGAAGGTGCGGGCTTGCCACGAGGATCTTCTCCCGGAGCTCGGTCTGTAGCCCGTTCATGACGCCGACGACCACGATGAGCGCCATGACGCCAACCGTCACGCCCCCAGTCGCGATGAGCGTGATCAACGACACCATGCGGGAGGACCGACGGCTGCGCAGGTATCGGGCGGCGAGCGTCAGATCGAGCCGGCTCATTCCGTCGGCCTCAGGGTCGGAAACAGGATCACGTCGCGGATCGACTCCTGCTCGGCGAGCAACATCACGAGCCGATCCACCCCCAATCCGCATCCGCCGGTGGGCGGCATGCCGTACTCGAGTGCGCGCACGTAGTCGTCGTCTACCTCGTGCGCATCGGCATCGCCGGCGGCACGGGCCTCGCGCTGCGCGAGGAATCGTCCCCGCTGGTCATCGGGGTCGTTCAGCTCGCTGAACGCGTTGGCCAACTCGGATCCGTTCACGAACAGCTCGAACCGTTCCGCGAGTGTCGGATCTCCGCGCTTGGGCTTCGCGAGCGGTGACAACTCGAGCGGGAAGTCCAGCACGAACACGGGCTGCACGAGATGCGGCTCGACGTACTCCTTGAACACCTCGTCGATCAGCTTGCCCCTCGGGAGTGGATCGATGTCGGGGACGTCCCGCTGCCGGAGAAGATCGAGCAGCGCCTCGTCGGAGGTGGACGCCAGTGCGACGCCGGCGAACTCCTCGATCAGCTCCAGGTATGGGCGGCGAGGCCACGGCGGCGTGAAGTCGAACATCGTGCCGAACCGGTCGATCACCGGCGTACCGAAGAGGTGCATCACGAGGCCGTGGAGCATCTCCTCGAGGATCGCCATGACGTCCGTGTAGTCGAGGTAGGCCTCGTAGAACTCCAACATCGTGAACTCGGGGTTGTGCTGCCTGTCGATCCCCTCGTTGCGGAAGTCCTTGCCTAGCTCGTAGACACGCTCGAGCCCGCCGACAATGCACCGCTTGAGATACAGCTCGGTCGCGATGCGCAAGTAGAGGCGCGCGTCCAAGGCGTTGTGGTGTGTCGTGAACGGGCGCGCCAGCGCACCGCCGTAGATGGGCTGCAGCACCGGGGTCTCGACTTCGAGATACCCCTTCCCGTCGAGGAAGGCGCGGAGATACCGGATGGTCTCGGCGCGTATCCGGAAGACATCCCGCTGCTCCGGGTGCACCATCAGGTCGGCGTAGCGCTGCCGGTATCGCAGCTCCGTGTCGGTGAGCGTGCCGTGCTGGGTCCCGGCGGCGTCCTCCTTGCCGATGGGCGGTGGCCGCAGTGCCTTTGCCAGCAGCATCACGTCTTCGGCGTGGATCGTGATCTCACCCGTCCGCGTTTGGAACATGTACCCGCCGACGCCGACGACGTCCCCGAGATCGAGCAGCTTCACCAGCTCGTAGGCCTCCCGGCCGAGGTCGTCGCGCCGGAAGTACACCTGGATCCTCCCTCCTTGGTCGGCGAGATGGCAGAACGTCGTCTTGCCGTGCCCGCGCCGCGAGACGATCCGCCCCGCACAGCGAACGCGCACCTGTCCGTCGGGCCGGAAGGCCTCCAGGGCCTCGACCGCCGTGTGGGTCCGCTCAAACCCGTACGCGTACCCCGGAACACCAAGCGCCGCGAGCTGCTCCAGCTTCTCGCGTCTCGCCTCCTCGACGAAGGTCCGCGCGTCGGTCACGCCGCCTTACTCCCGAATTTCTTGAGGAAGCTCTCGATGAACTCGTCGATGTCGCCATCCATCACCGATTGGACGTCCGACACCTTCATCTCCGTTCGGTGGTCGTTCACCATCGTGTAGGGCTGGAACACGTAGGAGCGGATCTGGTTGCCCCAGCTGATGTCGGTCTTGGTGGCCTCGATCTCGGCCCGTTTCTTCTCGCGCTCCTCGATCGCGCGCTGGTACAGCGCGGCTTTGAGCATCTTGAGCGCGGTCGCACGGTTCTTGTGCTGGCTCCGCTCCTGCTGACAGGAGACCACCACACCACTCGGCACGTGGCGAAGCCGAACCGCGGAGGACGTCTTGTTGACGTGCTGTCCGCCGGCCCCCGACGCACGAAAGACCTCCATCTCGATGTCCTCGTCGCGTAGGTCGATCTCGACGCTGTCATCCACGACGGGATACACGAACACCGAGGCAAAGGACGTGTGGCGGCGGGATTGGGCGTCGAAGGGCGAGATGCGCACCAGCCGGTGTACGCCCTTCTCCGCCTTCAAGTAGCCATACGCGTACTCACCACGGATCTCCATGGCGACCGACTTGATCCCGGCCTCCTCGCCGGCAACGAGGTCGAGCACGTGGACGGCGCAACCGTGCCGCTCCGCCCACCGCGAGTACATGCGCATAAGCATCTCTGCCCAGTCCTGCGACTCGGTGCCCCCCGCTCCCGGGTGGATGGTGAGGAGTGCGTCGCGCTGATCATCCGGCCCCTGTAACATCCCCTGCAGCTCGAGCGCCTCCATCCCCTGCTCGAGCCGCGCTGCCTCCTCCTCGAGGCCGACCGCCAACTCCTCGTCCGGCTCTTGTTCGACGAGCTGCGCAAGTTCCCGAGCCTCAGCGAGCCGGTGGCTCAAGTCGTCGAACGGCTCGGTCCAACGCTTGATTCGGCGGACCTCCTCGACGATCTCCCGGGCCTTGTCGGGATCGTCCCAGAAGCCCGGGGTCGTCATGGAAGACTCGAGCGTGGCTAGGCGGGTCGACTTGTCGGCGACGTCAAAGATAGCCTCGGAGTTCGGTGAGCCGACCCTCGAGCTCCTCAAGCCGTTCGACGATGTCCTGCAACATTCCCGCTCCGGTGTCCAAGTCTAGCAGGCATCGAGCCGTCCCCTCCTGGGGAGGGCGACGGCTCGGAGAACATCTAAAGATAAGCAGAGCCTAGGGGTTACGCGACCGCTCAGAACAGCTGTTTTCCCCCGGCGAGGATCTCGTTCAGGGCATCGTTGAAGAAGGGTGTCGAGGTTGCCATCGCCTCGCCCACCTGCTCGACGTACTCCTCCCAACTCTTCCGAATCTCCTCCGCAAACGCCTCCTGCAGGTTCCCCGCCTCCAGTGCCTTCTGGCGCTTCTCCGGCTGGTAGACAATCATGTCGGATACCAGTGCCCGCGCGAGCCGCCGCGCCTTCTGCCGCGGGTCGCGCGATAGGAACGGGTTCAGCGGTGCGCGGGCGGAGGTCTCGGGTGCCGCTGACGAACGGGGCGCTGCCGGCCGTTGGGCCGTTGGCGGTACTGGAGACGCCTGCCTCGCCGGTCCCACCGTCGGTCGGAAGACCGGCGCCGTCGGGCGGGGCCGCGCGGGAGGCGCCTGCTGTTCCTCGGGGGTCCGTTCCGCTGACCGCACAATCGCCGGTCGAGTGGGCGCCGCAGGGGCCCGCGGCGCCGGTGGCGCCATGACTCGATCGGCCGAGATCGGCCTGGTTGCTCTCACGCCATGGGCGGCCGGCTCGCGGGGCTCGACTGCCGGCCGGACCGCTGGTGGCACTGCAGGCGGTGCCCGCACCGGCTCCCGTTCAGCGAAGGCCGGACGTCGGGTGGGTTGTGGAGTGTCGGTGGGCGGCGGCTCGGCGCGTGCCCCCGGCCGGCCCGGGACGGGTATCACCCCGGCGCACTCCGTGCAGCGAGCGCGAATCCCGTCATCCGGGACCTTCGCAGGATCCACCCGGAACACGGTCTCACATGTCGGACAGCGCACGTTCATCGTGGACGACCTCCCCCGCTACGGACCCGCGTCACGACGCCGATCGACCACAAACACCGATCCCGGTAGCGTCTTTGCATAGCTCTTCATTTCCGTCGCCAGCTCGCTGACCTCGGCCGGGTGCGAGAAGCGGCGCCGCTCGTTCGTTACGATGCCGATCGACACGGTCATGAGCGGCACCCGGTGCAGATGCCCGCGCCGGTCCTTCCCGAAGAAGTACCCAGCCCTCCGGTCTTGCGAACTGTACTGGAATGGTATGAGCGTGTCGAACACCGCAACGATCTCAGAGCACACGTCCTGCACCATGTCGAGCGGCAGCACCATGATGAAATCGTCACCCCCGATATGGCCGACGAAGCCGCTCGGGCACAACCCCTTCACGACATCCCGGAGAATGCGTGACAGGATGAATATCACCCGGTCGCCGTCGTAGTAGCTGTACCGATCGTTGAATTCCTTGAAGTGATCCAGGTCAGCATAGCAGACTGCGAAGTGGGTGCCCGACTCCAGACGCTCCCTGATGGCGCGCTCGATCTCGGTGGTCCCGGGTAGGCGCGTCGAGGGGTGGACCGCAACGTTGCGCTCCGTGCGCTGGAGCAACACGCCGAGCCGGCTGTGCTGCTCGGGAGGCCCGATGATCGGCGTCAGCACTTCGTCGGCGCCTGCGTCGAACCAGCCGCGCACCGCATCGGAGGCGTGGCGCCCTGCCACCACGGCAATCGGTACGATCGCGGTGTACGGATCGCTCTTCAGCCGACGACACATCTCGACGCCATCCACACCGGTTCCGTCGGCGTCGATCACGATCAGCGCCGGTGGATTGCGCAGCGCCTGCACTTCCACGTCGGCAGTCTTGCTACGCTGGACCAGTGCGCAGTCCGTATCCGCGATCCACTGCGACACGAGGTCGGGGACCGGGCGCCCGGCGGCGGAGTAATGGATGATCGTCGGAGTCCTGCGCACGGATCCGCTCTACGCTCCTAATCGACGATAACTCTTTATCTTAGAGATGATCTGGGAGCAAGTCAAACGCGCCCTAGAAGGCAATGTCAACACCTGCGGACCACCGCCATGCCTCTCCCCGCGTACCCGGGGACAGCCCTGACCGCACGGTCAGCCGGTCGCCGCCTCCCAAGCGACCCGTGATGAAGGCGTCCACCACACTTATCAGGTGGTTGGCAAGGAGCAAGCCAAGATGCTGCGTTGCGCGACGAAAGCTCTCGTCGCTCTGCTCGATACTGCCTCGATAGAGATCTTGTTCGAGGCCGGCATTCCGCCAAGACCACAGGAAGTTTGGACCGACGGCTCGGGCGCGGTAGAACTCCAGGGCCCGCTGGTATTCGGGTGAGCCTGGGTCTGGTGTGGAGTCGGGGTTTACGAAAAACGTCTGTCTCGCGAGCAGCCAGATGCTCCCATTGTAGCTGCTCTCCTCGGTCGGCGGGGCGAACCCCGGTCCGGGATCGGCATCGAACGGGCCGCTGTCGATGTACTTCGCCACCTGTTCGAAGTACTCGAACGCCGTGTCGCGAATCGCGGGCTGGAATGGTGCGCGGGCAACACTGAACGCGAGGTCCCGATACGTATCGCTCTCCTGCCGTCCCTCGCCGTAGAAGGAGAAAAACCGCAGCAACAGCACAGCCTCGAGCGCCAGATACACGGCTCCGCGAGCATTGCCCTGGAGCAACTGTCCGGTGCCCGGGAGAATGGCCGAAGCGACGGGCGGAAGCCACGACGGCCGGGATCCGTCGTCGGCACCCGTGCTCTTGTCCTCGCTGGTCACGGCGGGAAGCCATACTGGTGTGAGTTCCTGCGGGACTGCCCGGGCCGCACCGACCGAGAGCATCCCAAGAACCAGGAGCGAGACCCCAGCCCGGCTCAAAGGCTCGCCCGCAGAGAGATGTGTACTGGCTCGTCGAAGCTCGAGGAATCGTAGAAGATCCGAGCGAAGTCCACCGACACACGACCGAGCTTGAGCCCGATGCCGATCGACGGCCCGGAACTCTCGGCACGCAGAAGGGCATAGCCGGAGCGAAGTCGTACGACGGTGCCGTACCCGAACTCCACCCCAACTCGGGCGTCCGGGCTGTTGTAGGAACCCCAGTCATCCTGCACGTCGAGCAGGAGGCGCGCGTCGAGCGCCTCGGCGGTCTCCGTGGCCTCGGTGAGCCACAGGCGATATGCGAGACCAAACTGCACGCGGGTGGGCAGCGGATCGGCCTGATCCCGATTCTCGAGTTGCAGCTTGAAGCCGGCGTGTTTGACGGCCACCCCGAGCCGGAGGTTTTCGGCGGACCCAATGGTGTACTGCATACCGACGTCCACGGCGTGCGTGGTGCCGACCACCGGTTGCGCCGTGCCACAGTCCCCGGAGCAGTCCTGGCGGAACTGAATCAGCTTGTAATTCAGCCCAAGGGCGAGGTCGTTGGTCAGTTCCGTCGCGTACGATCCAACGAACTCCAAGTTCCGCACGGCGATCCGTCCGACCGGGAGGCCCGGTCCGGGGAGGACGTCCTGACTGCCGAAATCCACGAGATAGGCGGACAGGCCCACTACGCCCAGTCTGGAGATGGGAAAGCTCCCGACGAGCGCCGTATTGTTGGAAGCGAATGTCGAGGAGTAGTGGACCGCGACTTCGCCACCCCGGAGCGTGGCGAGCCCCGCCGGATTCCAGAATGTGGATTCCGTACTGCCTTCGTCCGCGATCCCTGCCTGTCCGAGAGCGGCCGCCCGCGCACCGACAGGCAGAAGGAGGAACGTTGCCCCCCCCTCTGCCGGAAGGGCGTCGTCCTGCGCTGCAGCCGTGGTGCAGACGGCTACCAGGAGGACGAGCGCGAGCAGCTCAGAATGGCGTTGCCTCATCGATGAGCATGATGGGAATGTCATCCTCGACGGCGTAGATCAGACGACACTTGTTGCACACGAGCACCTCGTCCGGATCGGTGCGGTGCTCCAACTCTCCCTTACATCTGGGACATACCAGGATCTGTAGCAGGTCGGGCGACAAGCTCATATACTCCTCGATGTCGGAACTCGAAACCCCAATTGTCGCAACAAGGTGGGGGATTTCCGCCAGCGGGGCAATACCTTCGTCCACAGATCCAGATACACCCGGCTTCCTGTCAGTTCCTCGATGCGACGGCGCGCGATGCTCCCGATGCGCTTGAGATTCCTGCCCCTCGTTCCAATCACGATCCCCTTTTGAGACTCACGCTCGACGAATAGGGTCACGCGAAGCAACACGGGATCCGAATCCTCTCGATATTCCTCCACTTGCGTCGCGACGGCGTACGGTAGCTCCTGGCGCAGCACTTCGAAGGCGGCCTCTCGCACCGCCTCCTCGACAAAGAACCGCATCGGCTGCGTGCTCACGTCGTCCGCGTCGTATCGAAAGGGGCCGACGGGAACGTGCGCAGTGCACCAGGCGATCAGGGAATCGATGCCCTCACCGGTCACGGCGGACACGGAGAACGCCGCCGGGGCGGGAGTCGGACGCTGGTGCGGAGGAAGCTCGTCGACGGCTGTCAGAACGGAGGCGACGGGCTTCGCCCCGAGGGTGCCTGCAGGAAGGATCGATTCGAGTTGCGGCGCTGGACCAAGCGCCGCGCGGTGCAGGTGCAGCACGACGTCGGAGTGGCGAACGGCCTCGACGGCCGCCTCAAGCATGGTCTCCTGCAACAGGTAATCGGGCTCGAGCAGCCCCGGCGGATCGACGAAGACGAGTTGCGCTGCGGGATCGGTACGGACGCCAATGACGGGTGTACGTGTGGTTTGCGGCAGTGGGCTCACAATGGCCAGCCGTGCGCCAACCAGGGCATTCAGCAGCGTAGACTTGCCGGCGTTGGGGGCACCGGTCAGCACGACAATGCCGCAGCGGGTTTCGGGCGTGCCCTTCACGCCCGGTAGCTTAGCACGTCACGGGCGTCGAGGAAACGGGCCCTGCCGTACCGGCGATGAGGCCGCGTGAGGTCCCTCCGGATGGGGCACTCAGTGCATGGACGAAGACGGAGCGCGACGACGCTCGCTGGCAGAACCCTTCTCCATGAGATACTCATGCATCGCTTCCGCCGCCGTGAGCGCTTGTGCCACTGCCGTGACCACGAGCTTGGGGCCTAAGACGTCGTCTCCTCCGGCGAATACACCGTCTCTCGTCGTGGCGCCGGTTGCCTCGTCGGTGTCGATCAATCCCCAGTCGTGTGTGCCGAGCCCCGGCGTGGCCTCACCGATGAGAGGATCCGGCCAGTAGCCGAGGGCCGAGACGACCGTGTCGACGTCGATCCCGAATTCCGTACCCGGTATGGGAACCGGTCTGCGACGTCCCGATGCATCAGGTTCGCCGAGTTCCATTCGGATGCACTGCATCGCCCGCACCCGCTCGTGCTCGTCGCCGATGATGCGGACGGGTTGCGTGAGCCAGTGGAACTCGACGCCTTCCTCCCTGGCGAACGCGCGATCGCGCACATTCCCGGGCATCTCCGCTTCGGTCCGTCGATATACGCAGAGTACCCGCTCGGCACCGAGGCGTACCGCGGTCCGCACGCAGTCCATCGCCGTGTCGCCGCCGCCGATCACGGCAACCCGTGGGCCGATCTCCGGAACTCCCTTGAGTTCCGAGGGCTTCTGGTCGTCGGGCACATTGGCCTGGATGAGGAACGGCGTTGCGCTGTACACGCCCGAGAGGCCGGCACCCGGGATGTCGAACACAGCTCCCACTCCCGCGCCCACGCCGAGAAACACGGCTTCGTATCCCTGCCCCAGTAGCTCGTCCACGCTCCGGTCGCGGCCGATCGTCGTGCAGTACTCGAACTCGACACCCAGTGCCGAGACATAGTCGGTCAGGTCATCCACGACGGCGTGTGCCATCTTGAAGCGCGGAATCCCGTAGCGGAGGATGCCACCGCTTGCCGGCCAGCAGTCGAACACGGTGACGTCGTGTCCCCTTCGGGCGAGGATCATGGCCGCGGTGAGCCCGGCGGGTCCCGCACCCACGATCGCTGCTCGATGACCCGTAGGTGCATCGCGCTCCAGCAAGAGGCGGCCGTGGTTGCGCTCGTAGTCTGCCGCGAACGCTTCGAGACGCCCCACCGGCACCGGTGGCAGCCCCTTCTTGTTGTAGATGCAGGCCCCTTCACACAACAGGACCTGGGGGCAGACGCGCCCGCAGATCTCCGGCATCGTGCTCGTGCGGCGGAACACCGCCGCCGCGTCCTCGAACTGCCCGTGCTCGATCTGCCACAGCGCTAGCGGGATGTCGTTGTGCACCGGACAGGCCTTGACGCACACGGCTCCGGGACACTGGATGCAGCGGGCCGCCTCGTGCATCGCCGCCTCGGGGTCGAACGGGAGGTACGTCTCCTCGAAGTTCGCACGGCGTTGCTCCGGAGGCTGTTTGGGCACACCGTGCGACGGCGTCTGCATTCGGGTCTTTCGGTCGACGGATTTCGGATCAGGTTTCGGCAGCATGGCGCTTTCTCCCGTCAGCCGGCCCGAGACACCGGCCGACCATCCGTCAGGGTGGGCGGGCTCGGGCGGCAGTCAGGCGCGAGACGCCGCGAGTTGCACGCGGGTGGCGTCCAGGCGGTCAAGGGCCGCTTGTGCCACGGCCTTCATCAGGACCGCACTGATCCGCGGGTCCACCTCGCACAAGGCCCGGAGGCCGGCGGCCTCGACCCGGATGAGCCGTGTGCGACAACTCGCCCGCACGGTTCCCTGGTAGACATACGGCTCGAGCAACGCCGAGATCCCCAGCGGCTCCCCGGGATTCAGCTCGCTCACGAAGAGGTCGCGTCTGAGTTCGGGGTTCAACTCATCGACGGCCACGTAGTAGAGATCGAGGCAGCCGTCGATCAGCAGATAGAGATCGTCTGCGGGCTGCGTCGCCTCGAAGAGCGTGGCCCCCGACTCGAGGGTGATCTCGTCCGACAGCATCGCAATGGCGTTCAGATGCTCGGGGACGAGCGCGGCGAACAACTGGTAGCGGCGCAATAACTCAGGGGATACCATGCGTCCCTCCGTCCCGGCCGGGTGTCGATCCGCGTCGTGTCGCGTCGCGGACATAGGTGAGTGTGTGCTCCGTTGCCGCCGCCACGGCGGCGGCAACGGGTGGCGAGAGGGATTCCGAGAACTCGAAGGCGGGCGGGATCTCGACCGTCACCACCTCCACGTCGTGCGGGAGCACTGCCCCGAGTGCGCGTCCCGTCGCCAGGGCCGTGGCAAGGGACGTGTCATGCGCGGAGGAGGTGTAGCCTGCTGCCGGATCAGGCAGGTCGGCAAGCGACTGAGACGTGACGGTGCCCACTGCCCGTCGGCCGGTGTGGGCGGCATCGACGATCACGGCACGCTCGAAGCCGAGGAGAAGCTCCATCAGCGCGAGGCCGCCGAGGGAAGCACGCTCGATCGAGACGTCACCGCGTATCCCAATGCCCTGCTCGACGGCGTCGACGACGTGCCAGCCGACACCGTCGTCGCCGAGGATCGGGTTCCCCAGTCCGACAACGAGCGTTCGTCCCCCCACGATGCTCCCCGTATCAGCAGTACTGCTTCAGGATTTCGACCGGCCGGCCGTCCGCATCGCGGATCGTCACCTGCAGCGGCATTCGGCCCGGCAGCGAATGCGTCGCGCAGCCGAAGCACGGGTCGTACGCCCGGAATGCCATCTCGACCATGTTCAGCATGCCTTCCGTGACGACCTCGCCGCCGTGGATCAGCTTCTGCGCGGCTTGCTTGATTGACATGCTGATCGGCGCGTAGTTGTTCGTCGTTCCCACGATGAGATTGACGCTCGTGAGGATGCCCCGTTCGTCGGTCCGGTAGTGGTGCGTCAACGTGCCCCGCGGGGCCTCCACGATCCCTACGCCCTCGGTCGGGGTCTTTGTCGGGACGGCGTGAACGTCGGGGGAGGTGATGTCGGGATCGCTGACCAGCTCGAGAATCCGCTCAGCGCTATAGAGGAGCTCGATCAGCCGCGCCCAGTGCGTTGCCAAGCGATGGTGTACGATCGGCTTCTGGCCAGCCGGTGTATCCGGCGCAAGGGTCGCGTAGAAGCGCTCGTACTCAGCCTGCGCCTTGGGCGTGGCCATGCCGTCCGCGGCGTTCAGGCGCGAGAGCGGCGTCGCGCAGTACACGCCCGAGTCCTTGCCGTCCACGAACCCCTTCCAACCGACCTTCTTGAGATAGGGGAATTTCAGGTAGGTCCATGGCTCGGCGCGCTCTGCGATCCACTCGGTGTACTCTTCCGGACCGTACGTCCCGATCCGCTCGCCATCGGGGGCCATGACGCTCACCCGACCATCGTAGAAGTTGACCCTCCCCTCCCCGTCGATCAGGCCAATGTAGTAGGTCTCGTGCCGGTAGACGTCGCCAAGAACCAGATCGAGATACTCCTGGTTGCCGAGCACGACATCGTCGAACAGCTGAAGCGAGAACTCCGCGAAGTCGAGGGCCCACGCGCCGAGTCGGGCGATCTCGTCGCGCTGCTCGGAGCTGACACCCTTGGTGAGGCCGCCGGGGATTGCCGTGCACGGGTGCACCTTGCGTCCGCCGATCATCTCGATGATCGCGTGCCCTGCCTTGCGCGCCTCGATCACCTTGCCGCCGATTTCCAACCCGACCTTGTGGATGACCCCGAGGATGTTCCGCTCGCTGACGGGCGCCGTCGGTCCGACCACGAAGTCGGGTCCGGCCAGGGCGTAGAAGTGTGTGGTGTGATCGGTGAAATAGAATCCGCTGTAGAGCAGTTCCCGGAGCAGCTTGGCCGGGCGCGGCGGATCGACATGGTACACCGCATCGGCGGCCTTTGCGGCTGCCATGTGATGGGCCTCCGGGCAGACGCCGCAGATACGGTTCGTGAGAAGCGGCATCTCCTCCACTGGGCGGCCGACGCAGAACCGCTCGAAGCCGCGGAGCTCCGGAATCTGGAAGTACGTGTTGGCGACCTCGCCATGCTCGTCGAGGAAGATCTCGATCTTACCGTGGCCCTCGAGCCGGGTGATCGGGTCGATGGTGATGCGCGGCATAGGATCCTCCTACCGGGCCTGATGCGCCGGACGGGCAGCCCGGAGCAGCGAGCCGGCGAGGCTGAAGCGGTAGAACTGCCCGGCCGGGTCGGGAAGCGTGTCGAGCGCGGCATCGATCGCCTCGGGGTCATCCGCATCCAGCACCGATGCGAACGCGGTCATCAGCCGGGCGCCATAGTCGACGACCCCCTCGGCCGGGCCGTAGCAACCGATGCACTGGGCGCCTGCCTGCGGGCAGCGTGCGCCGCACCCGCTTCGGGTGGCCGGCCCGTTGCAGGGCACACCCTGTTCGAGCAGGCATAGCTCCGGATCCAGGTGGTCGATGTCCTGGATGCGTCTGAAGGCGGTGATCGTCTTGACGTTCCGCTGCCGCGCACACTCGTCGCACACCGTAGAATCGCCGACGCCAATGGTGCTGCCAGCACGTGGAAGCTCCGCCTCACCGGCGAGCGCTCGGATCACGAGATCGATCACGGCGGCGATCTGTTCGGACTCAGGGGGGCACCCCGGCATGTAGTAGTCCACTGGGACGACCTGGTCCAAGGTGCGCAGCACCGGAAACATCGTCGGGATGTGCAGGGTTCCCTCGGGCGCGTCGTAGCTCGGGCGCGGGCGGTTGCCGTTCACGGGATCGGTGGACTCCGTCGAGAAGACCGTGTCCAGCATATCGTCTACCGGGCTGAGATTCGCCAATCCGGGGATCGCTCCCTCGCAGGCGCAGGATCCGAATGCCACCAAGATCTTCGACTTCCTGCGCAGCAAGCGCGCGAGGTGCTCGTTCTCGCTGTTGCGGATGCCGCCGTTGAACAGGGTGAGCGTGATGGAGTCGTCCTCCATCGCCTCGACGTCCTTGTACTTGGCGTCCATGGCGACGGGCCAGAAGACGACGTCGAAGTTCGCGTCCACATCGAGGATCTTCTCCCCGATGTTGAGTACGGCGATCTCGCAGCCACCGCACGATGCCGCCCAGTACATGGCAAACCGGGGTTTCCCGCTCATGCGCCAACCTCCGCCGTGTCGCGTGACGGCTCCCGCTCGGCACTGCTACCAGTCCCGCCTGGCCCTGTCCAGTCGAGCGGCCCGAGTGCACGGACGTCTTCGACCATGGTCGCGATCTCCCTGGCAAGCCGCACACCCTCAGCGGCACTCGCCCACACGAGCCGTAGCCGCTCCGGCTCGAGCCCGATCTGGTTGAGGGTCCGCTGCAGTAGGCGAAACCGCCGCAGGGTCTTGTAGTTCTGTTCGAGGTAGTGGCACTCACCGGGATGGCATCCCGTGATCAATACCCCGTCCGCGCCTTGGGCGAAGGCCCGCAGCACGAACGTCGGGTCCAGTCGGCCGGAGCACATGAGCCGAATGAGCCGGACGTTGGGCGGGTACTTCACCCGGGCAGTGCCCGCCAAGTCGGCCGCGCGGTAGCTACACCAGTTACAGGTGAAGCCGACGATCACGGGCTCGAATCGTTCGTTCTGCTCGGTCATCGTCACTCTCCCCCCGCCCGATCACACCAGTGTCGGCTCGCTGTCCGGCACGTCGAGTGCGCGGAGCAGCAGCCCATCGATTTGCGCGAGGATCTGGTCGTTGCTGTACCCCGTCCCGGTAATCGCACCGGCCGGACAGGCGGCGATGCATGTCCCGCAGCCCTGACACAGGACGGGGTTGATCTCTGTCAGCATCCGCTCGTCGACGAACGTGATTGCGCCGAAGGGGCACAGATCATTGCAGATGCGGCAGCCCGAACACCGTTCCTCGATGACAGATGCCCGGATGGGCTCCAACTCGATCTGACCCTGCTGAATGTGCCCGAGCACCCGAGCGGCGGCGGCCGCCCCTTGCGCCACCGTGGCCGGGATGTCCTTCGGGCCGGTCGCACAGCCCGCGATGAAGATGCCTTCGGTCATCGTAGACACGGGGTCGAGCTTGGGATGCTTCTCGATGAACCAACCGTCATGACTGCACGAGATGCCGAACCGCTTGGCGACGTCCGCTGAATCGTGCCGCGGCTCGAGCGCTGCCGAGAGCACCACCATGTCCACGGCGATGCGCCGCTGCTTCCCGGCCAGCGTATCCTCGACCTGGATCACCAGTCTCCCCGTTTCGCGCGGCAGGCGCGCCGTTTCGGTCACCTCGGCCACCTTGCCACGGACGAACAGGGTGCCCTCCTCGAGCACGCGTTGGTAGAACTCATCGTACGCCTTGGCCGGCGTCCGCATGTCGATGTAGAAGTTGTAGACCGTTGCCTCAGTCCTCTCTTTCACGAGGTGGGCGAACTTCAGACTCTGCATGCAGCAGATTGCCGAGCAGTAATTGTTGAAGTTGCGATCGCGGCTTCCCACACAGTGAATGATCCCGACGGTCTCCGGCCTGGTCTTGCCGTCCCGCAGGACGATCTCGCCATTGGTCGGTCCGGCCGAGTTGGTCATGCGCTCGAACTCGAGGCTCGAGAACACGTTTGCCAGTCGGCCGAAGCCGTATTGTGTTACACGTCGCGGATCGAACAGGTCATAGCCGGTCGCCAGGATGATACTGCCGACTTCGAGTGTGATGCGCTCCTCCGCTTGCTCGAAGTCGATTGCGCCGGTCGGGCAGAACTTCTCGCAGGCCCGGCACTTGCCCTTGAGGAAGTACGTGCAGTTGCGCGCATCGATCACCGGGTACTTTGGGACGGCCTGGGGGAAGGGCGTGTAGACCGCTTTCCGGTAGGCGAGTCCCGATTCGTAGACCTCGTCGATGACCTTCTTCGGGCACTTCTCCTGGCAGATGCCGCAGCCCGTGCAGAGCGCCGTGTCGATGTAGCGCGGTTTCTTCCGTACGGTGACCGCGAAGTTCCCCACGTATCCGTCGACCTTCTCGACCTCACTCCAGGTGAGCAACGTGATGTTGTCGTGTGTGCCTGCCGACACCATGCGCGGCGTCAGGATGCAGGCGGCGCAGTCGAGCGTGGGGAATGTCTTGTCGAACTGCGCCATATGTCCGCCGATGGATGGGTCACGCTCCACGAGGTAGACAGGGTAACCGGCATCCGCGATCTCCAGCGCCGCTTGGATTCCGGCGATGCCGCCTCCCACCACCAGCGTGGCGGGATGCACCGGTACGTGCATCGGCTCCAGTGGCTCGTTCCGAGCTACCCGCTCGACGGCACCCGCGATCACGGCTCTCGCCTTGTCCGTCGCAGCCGTACGATCGGTGTGGACCCAGGAAACGTGCTCACGGATGGACGCGAGCTCACACAGGAATGGGTTGAGACCTGCCTGGGTGCATGCCTTGCGGAACGTCATCTCGTGGAGGTGCGGCGAGCACGCGGCGACCACGACACGCTCCAACCGGTGCTCCTTGATGTCTTTGGCGATCAACTCCTGCCCGAGACTCGAGCACATGAACTTGTAGTCGCGGGCTACGACCACGCCGCGGTGCCTCAGGCGCTGCTCAGCCCATGTGCGCAGCTCGGCAACATCGACCGTACCGGCGATATTGGAACCGCAGTGGCACACGTACACGCCGATTCGCGGCCGGTGGTCGAGACGCCTCCCGTTGCCGTCCTCTTGAGCGCTGGTCATCCCTTCCCCTCCCTCCCCGGCACCGTGGGCATCGGCAATCCTTCGGGCTTGCGGGGGCGCCGTTGCCGAGTCGCTCCCTCACCCTCCTCGGGAGCCTGGCGCGGGAGCCCGATGCGGTCCAACGCGTCGCGGGCACTCACCAACTCCCTGCCGAAGCCGGCCGCCTCCGCATCCAGACCGAAGGCGAGTCCCATCAGCTGAGTGAAAAACACCACCGGAATCGAATAGTCAGTGTGGAAGTGCTGGTTCGCCGCCGATTGGTAGGCGTCCAGGTTGAGCTGGCACATCGGGCAGACAGTGGCGATCATGTCAGCTTGGTACTGGTCGGCCGCCTGCAGCAGGCGTCGGATCAGCTCGTACGCCGTCTCGGGGCTGATCTGCGTCATGTGCCCGCCACAACAATGTGTCTTCAGCGGGAAGTCGATGACCTCGGCGCCCAGCGCCTCGAGCAAGCGGTCGAGCTCGTCGGGATGCTCGTGGTCCGACCAGCGCTTCTCGTAGTCGGGCCGCGGAACCATGCAGCCGAGGTACGGAGCGACGCGCAGCCCGGCGAGGGGGCGGCTCACCCGGTCGCGCACTCGCTCGAGCCCGATGTCGTTGATCAGGACGTCCAGCAGGTGCCGGATGTGGACCGACCCGGGATCGTAGTGCAGGCCTCCGGCGGCCAGCGCCTCGTTCACCCGCTCGCCCAGAATCGGTCGCTCCCGCATGTAGTGGTTCGCTTTGGACAGGTTGAGGTAGCAGGCGCTGCACGGGGCGACCACCGTCCGACTGCCGTTTGCCTGACGGGCAGCCAGGGCGAGGTTCCGGGCGATCAGCGCGTAGGCCGGGATGAGGTTGATCCCCAGATATTCCGTCGCCCCACAGCAGTTCCAATCGTCGATCTCGCGCAGCTCGAGCCCGAGCAGATCGGCGACCGCCGCGAGAGAATCGTGGTAGGCCACCGCGCTTGTTTCCATCGAGCAGCCCGGATAGAGCAGATAGCCACTCATGCGGTCAACTCCAGTGCTTTGGCGCGGGCGAGGATGGCGGAGAGCTGGTCCATCCCGGCGATCTTGGTCGGCCGGAGGTGCATGCGTTCCTTCTTCAGCATACCGATGCCCATGCCGGCCATCCCCGGTATCTTGAGCGGGAAGTGCCGGAGGTAGTGCCGAGTCGCCAGCCCGAACTCGAAGCTCCGCCCGTAGGTCTCCACCATGTGCACGAAGGTCTGGGAGAAGTCCGGCGCGGTGGAGTCCTGATAGAGCTTGGCGCGAATGGCCATGCTCTTGAGCGTGTACATGACATCGGCGATGTGCACGTCCTGCGGGCAGCGTACGACGCAGTGGTAGCACGACACACAGATCCATGGTGTGTTACTGCGCAACGCGTCGTCCCGCATGCCGGCTCGGATCATCGCGAACAGCATGCGAGGCGTGTGGTCCATGTCGGCGGCTGAAGGACACGAGCCACCACAGGTGCCGCATTGGATGCACATCTCGAGGCGTGAGACGCCGGCAGTCCGTGCGCTCACCTCCTCGAGGAACCGGAGGTTTGAGTCCGTCGTCTGGCTGGGCGATCCGGCGAGTGATGTGGTCACCGTATCCCCTCCCTCGTCGCGCGCGACGATCTGTGTGCCGAGGCCCCCCGCCCCGGCTCGGGTCTCACTCGGTCTGGTGGCTCCCGGGAGCCGTGGCACCGCGCTGGCCGTTGCCGGCTTTCCGCTGGTGCAAGTGGAAGAAGCAGCTGCGTGACCGTCGCTGTCGTAGCAGGCATCGGTCACGGAAGTGAATGCCGCACCGGAAGCACACGCCGTCCTCGCCGTTCTCCCGGTCGACGATGTTGACCGAAAGCCGGTCGAGCAGGTCACCGACCTGGCGCAGTTGCTCGTGCGAGAGGTCACCGAATACCCGTTCGAGGGCGGCCTCGGCGGCCTGGTCGTACTGGGCGAGCAGCGATTGCGCCTTCGGCGTGAGCGACAGCTCCACGGCCCTGCGATCGTCCGACGACTCGGCCCGGATCACCAACCCCCGCCGCACCAACCGATCGACGGCCCGGCTTGCCGCTGCCGTGCTGACACCGAGGAACTGGGCGACGTTGCTGACCGAGTACCCTTTCGTCAGGGAAACCATCTTGAGCAGCTTGAGCTGGGAAAAGGTGAGGTCGTCGCCGGTGACCTCATGGAGCTGTCGGACCATGAGATCGGTCACGGCTGAGCTGAAGATCTGCGCACTGCCAAGGAAGTCGTTGAGCGTCTGATCTTCACGTGCTTCTGCCATATTGCCTTCCACCCTCAGCCGCGCCTTCCGTGGCCACCTCGGGCTGGGACAAATGCCAGCGTCGAGCGTCTGATTGCGACCGAAAGGTTCTATATTAATTGACGGTGTAAAATATATGCCGGGTTAACCATGTGAGCAAGGTGCGCTACCCGGATGTCTTGGGCGGTCTAATAGGGGCCGATCGATGGCGCTGCTGCTGCATGCGAGCCCTGCAAACGGCCTCGGACGGCAGAGCCAACGCAAAGAGCCCGCTCCAACGGTTGTTGGAACGGGCTCTCGAGTTGGAGGCTGGCGACGGCCTACTCTCCCATGCCCTCGCAGGCATAGTACCATCGGCGCTGACGGGCTTAACTGCCGTGTTCGGAATGGGAACGGGTGTGGCCCCGTCGCGCTGGTCACCAGCCAAAAGAACATCGCTGGCCACGTGGATGGAGGGTTTTGCGATCGACACGTCAGAGGGAGAGATCAAGCTACACGGGCGATTAGTACGGCTCGGCTGAAGTGCTTGCACACCTTACACCTGCCGCCTATCAACGTGGTCGTCTACCACGGCCCTTCAGGGACCTTGCGGTCCAGGAGTGTTCATCTTGGGGCGGGTTTCCCACTTAGATGCTTTCAGCGGTTATCCCTACCCGACATCGCTACCCGGCGATGCCACTGGCGTGAC
>Ga0209536_100001738_pt1 | contig 35697 bp, 42 predicted proteins | sample DeeMarSeWOR28_12_FD_187461 | JGI IMG/M metagenome (GOLD analysis project Ga0209536, IMG submission 187461) | Marine sediment microbial communities from White Oak River estuary, North Carolina - WOR-2-8_12 (SPAdes) (version 2) | ecosystem: Environmental > Aquatic > Marine > Intertidal zone >...
CCGTGGATGATTGATGCCCAGCGTCTGCATTGCACTCCACACGCCGTGGTACAGGTGGAAACACAGCCCGGCCATCACGACGATATATGCGACCGGAACCGGCCACCACTGGAAGCCGACGACGAGGTTGTTGTAGGCGTCACCCGGTACGAACTCCGGATGGATCGTTCCAACCGTAAGGTGGAGCAGGTGGAGAATCACAAACGCGAGCAGGAGCAGGCCACCCCACCGCATGGTGCGCGAAGCGAAGGTCGATTCGTCGGCCACCAGGCCGCGCTGGTACTTCACCGGCCGCGCAACGTACCCGGTCCACCACAGCTGCAACGCCGGCAGAACGTGCAGCGCCAGCGCCAACAGCAGTCCAATTCGCAGAACCCAGAGAAGTTGCCCGTGCATGAGCAGAGGCGAGCCCATCTCTCTCAGGAATTCTGCGTAGTGATTGAACGTCTCGGGCCCATAGAACGCCTTGAGGTTACCGTACATGTGCCCGAGCACGAAGCCAACAAACAGTGCGCCCGTCACGGCCATGAACACTTTCTTGCCGACTGACGAGCGGTAGAGATTCGTTACTCGACGCATCTTGTCTCCATTGGAGGGAGCTTTGAAGGCAATGGATGATACATATCGACCTGGCGGGTGGGCAAGATGATCTGTGAAAACCATCACGGAGCTGTGCCAGCGCCATCACCAGGGGAGAGCGTACGCCAGTTCACGGTCGAACGTTTGCTCGAAGATCCCAGCGAGCGTCCCTGGTCACACTCGCGGAGTCAGCCGAGCGAGATAGCCACCGGCATTGTTGTGAGAGACTATGACACAATCCCACCCGTAGTGCCCGGCATACTCGGTCAATGCATCGGGATCCACGTAGAGGCGAGGCAACGGTGCACCTTTCGCACTGTCAAACTCGAGCTGCAATACAAGTTCGCCCACGTAGCGACCGTCTTCACGGAGCATTCCACCGGGCCCTCTACCATATGCTGCGCGGAGATCGGTCGAGTCGGCGAGGATCTGACCATCTGGTTTCACAAGTCTGTGGATTGAGCTTAGGAACTGTTCCAACCCTACCAGCGTGCCCGCCAGCTCGAGTCCGTTCATGAGCATCAAGACAGTATCGAATGGATCCGCCTCGAAATCGTAGATGTCACAGCAATACACCTTGGACACTCCACGGGCTCGCATTATGGTCACCAACTCGGGTGAGATCTCGAGCGCTGTCACCGCTAGGCCCCGCTCTTCGAGTGCGAGGCTGTGGCAGCCAGCCCCCGCTCCAACATCCAGTACCCGACCCCGACACAGTTCAAGCGCCGTTTGCTCCAAAGGCGGAAACTCTGCTGGTTCCCTGAAGAAGTATGCCATCGAGTACTCATCACGCTCACCAAAGTCGTTATGGACCACGATCTTGGCACTAGCATCACCAGCGAAGTACCGCTGCATCGCGGCAGCGAATGGCTTCCAGGAATCGGGGGTAGTCTTCATGTCGTGACCGCTCCGTCTCGCTCGAATCGAGCAGGCGCTGAAACAACAACCGACGCCGTCGGAACACAGCTCAGCCCAAAAGTTGCGGCCGCAACCGCAGCGAGCAACTTTCACGCAGTCGCACACCCATTATCTACTGACACTGAATGGGAGGCCTCATGAATTTCCTACTTCTCGTCGCATCTTTGGCTGCAACTCAAGTGCAGGCGGACACCTCCTATCTTTACAGAGCTCACTTTGTTCGAGCTGCACCGGGCAGTCTCCTCGAACTAATCGACATGGTCAAGGGTCGGCGGACGGTGCACGAGGCTGCCGGAGAGACGCCTCCTTTCATAATGCGGCACAGTCAGGGAGACCAGTGGGACCTGATGCTGCTATATCCCATGGGGACCTTCCAGGACTATTTCGGACCCGATCGCACGTCTCGTCGCGAGCAGGCCGCAGCAAAGTCAGGTATGAGTGCAGCCGAGTTCGAGAGCCGGCTCAGACAACACGCCTCCTGGCAAGAGGACCTTTTCGTACTCGGTCCGTCACTCGACGTGGTTTCAACCACCATGAACGGCGGCGACTACTACCATCTCGAAATATTCTTGGCGCTGCCAGGAAGACACGCTGATCTGTTTCGGCAACGGGAAATGGAAAACGACTACTTGGCGCGGGTGGGTCGACCCCAGAACCTGATCTTCACTCGAGCCGCTGGGTCATCCTGGGACGCATTCACTCTTGGTGTTTACCGCGATCTGAAACACTGGGCCGCGAGCGCTGATGTGGCCCAAGAGCAGGCGCAGGCCGCAGCCATTGCAGCTGGCTTCGAAGGCGCTGACCGGATCGGCAGCTACATGAGGACTCTCATCCAGTACCACCACGACACCATCGGTCCCGCAATTCGGTAGCTGACTTCCTCCGCGGCGACTCCGGGTGGTCAAGCCACACCACCCGGAGCCAACCGCTCCGCCCCTACCTGTACCCGACAGTACCCGCACCTCCCTTCACCCCGGCGCGCAGCGGTATGAGTCAAACCATCAACTAGGTCACCCTGTACACCTGATCGTGCTGGCGCGCGCGGTCGGCCACCTGGATGGCGATTTCGTCACCGGCTTGCGCCTGCTCGACTTTCTGGTGATTCACCTCCATTGAATGGACGGTCGCAGCGAAATCCGTCGTATGCCCAACGAAGTGGATTCTGTCTCCCAAGGCGATTTCCCCCCCAGTCACCCGTACGACCGCAACGCTAGGTCCCTTGAAGAAGTGCGTGACCGTGCCTACCAACTGCTCTGCCATGGTTCACCTCCAGAGGAAAGCCATTCGCCAGTAGTCAGGGCGCGGCCCAACTGCCTGCCCTATTGCTCGCCAGGGCTCCCGATGTCCAGGACGACCTTCCAGCGACCTGCCGAATCCCGACGCCAGATGGTCACGTACCTTCCCGTCCCGACGAGCGGCACGCCATCAGCGCCGACGCGGCGCGATTCGTAGCGGCCAACGGTGTATCCGAGATCTGCACTGTTGGAAACCTCCGCATACTCGGGTTCCCACCATAGCGAATACGAACTGTCGGAAAACGCTGGCGCCATCAGGTCCTCTATCGCGGCGTGCCCACGCACAATCGCACCGGCCTGGAACATGACACCATCCTCTGCGAAGTTCGCAACCCACCCCTCCACTCCTCGCGCTGCGGTGGTTCCAGCGAAGTCGCGGTCCGCCGCGCTAAGATTCTCCACCTCGGCTGCCAGATCGGGACTGGACGAGCAACCAACCGTTCCCACCATAGCGCCCCAAAGCAAGCCCATTACAAGTCTCTTCATCATGGTCTCCTCCATTCTCCCAAGCTCACCGCCAAGATACGGTGTGCCCCCGTACCCGGCGAGTTCGATTCCAGGTCCGGGACGAGTGTTGCGACCATTTGCTTATTCCCCAAGGTGCAGTACGATTCCGACCATGGGTGATTCACACGGACCAGATGGAGTGCGACTGGATCGCTGGCTGTGGGCGGCGAGGTTCTTCAAGACCAGATCGCTTGCTGTCGAGGCCATCGGCGGGGGGAAAGTTCAAGTAAACGGTCACCGCGCCAAACGAGCCAAGCTGGTACACATAGGCGACGAGTTGCTCATCCGCAGAGGCCCGTTTGAGCACCGCGTGATAGTGCGCGCGATCGCGGAACGACGTGGCCCTGCTCCGGAAGCGCAAGCTCTGTATCAAGAAACGGCCGAGTCGGCCCTTCGCAGAGAGGCCCTCAGCGCGCAGCTCAAGTCCATCTCAGCACCGGTCTTCCGAACCAAGGGCAGGCCAACCAAGAAAGAGCGTCGGGACATCGACCGCTTCAGGCGTAACGGTGATCTCTGAGCACGGGACTGTTCCTGTCATTGTTCCCCTAGGGCGCGGCGGGCGGATGGCGGCGCACCACCAAAGTTAGGGGACGCGGCCGAGCCCGCCCCGCGAAAGAGAGGAGTGGAAGAACCATGCGCGCGATGGTCATGGCAGGTGTCGGTGGGCCACTCGAATTGACGGAGGTGCCAACCCCACAACCGGGGCCAGGACAGCTACTAATCAAGGTCAGTGCCTGCGCCGTGTGCCGCACCGATCTGCATGTGTTAGACGGAGATCTCACCGAACCCAAGCTCCCCCTCATACTCGGCCACGAGATCGTCGGATCGGTTGTGAGTGCGGGTCCCGGCGCCCGGCACTTCAGGGAGGGAGATCGTGTCGGCGTGCCCTGGCTCGGCTGGACCTGCGGTGCGTGTAGCTACTGCCGTTCCGGTCGCGAGAACCTCTGCCAGGGCGCTCGCTTCACGGGCTACGGGATCGATGGGGGGTACGCGGAGTACGCGGTTGCTGACGAGAGATTCTGTTTCTCCATCCCAATTGGTTACGCCGACCTACAGGCTGCGCCATTGTTGTGCGCCGGGCTGATCGGATACCGGTCCTTGGTTGCGGCAGGGGATTCCGAGCGGCTCGGCCTCTACGGCTTTGGGGCTGCTGCCCATATCATCGCCCAGGTGGCACTGTACCAAGGTAGGCGTCTGTTTGCGTTCACTCGCGCAGAAGACGCGGCAGCGCAAGAATTCGCCAGGGAAATTGGAGTTGAGTGGGCCGGACCGTCTGATGCCACACCGCCAGAGGAACTGGATGCTGCCATCATCTTCGCACCGGTCGGCGGGCTCGTGCCGGCCGCTCTCAGGGCTGTTGCCCCGGGAGGGACAGTCGTCTGCGCCGGCATCCACATGAGTGACATACCGGCATTTCCCTATCAGCTTCTGTGGCAGGAAAGGACCATCTGTTCTGTGGCGAATCTCACCAGGCGTGATGGCGAAGAGTTCATGGCTTTGGCACCCGCGGTACGCGTCACCACGCACGTCGAGGCATACGGACTCGATCGCGCCAACGAAGCGTTGGAGGATTTGCGGGCAGGCCGACTGCGCGGGGCTGCGGTCTTGATCACCAAAGCGAGCTGACCGTCAGTGAAGATACCGCCAACACCACATTCGTGGTCTGTCACACCGTCCGAAGCCATCGCCATCCAACAGAGACTGGCAAAGTTGGTGACTACGACAGCACCGCAGACCCGAGCCCGGTTTGTGGCTGGGGCAGACGCCGTGCTGAACTCGGATCGCACTCACTGCATCGCGGGTGTGGTTCTTTGGGACCTGGACCAACAAACGGTGGTCGAACAGCGAACGGCCGTGCGCGAGCTGATCTTCCCCTACGTGCCAGGGCTGCTTGCGTTCCGTGAGGCACCCGCTGTTCTCGCTGCCCTAGCCAAGCTTCGCAACAGGCCCGACACGATCATGTGTGACGCACACGGCTTGGCCCACCCGAGGCGATTCGGCCTGGCTTGCCATGTCGGAGTGATTTGCGATATGCCCGCGCTGGGTTGTGCCAAGAGCCGCCTCGTAGGCACGTACTGCGAACCGGGCTCTAGGCGCGGCTCCACGAGCCTGCTCACACACGAGGGGGAAGTGATTGCCGCGATTCTCCGAACCAGGCCGGGAGTGAAGCCGGTCTTTGTGAGCGTGGGACATCGGTGCGACCTCGAGGCAGCGACCTCTCTAGTGCTCGCTTGTGCCGTGCGTTTCAGGCTGCCCGAGCCCACCCGACTCGCGGACCGACTGGTGGCGCGAACGAAGCATCTTTGCTAGGCTGGTACCACCGTCTGTGAACAGGGGTGGGAATCCGCTGGTACGCCATACTTCAGGAGGTGGGAATGTCGTCAAGACGATTGATAGCCTTGCTGTTCATCGCTGCGTTCTCCGCACTCGGATGCGCGTCCAAACGAGTGCTCGTGGCTCCATTTCTTGACGTCACACCTTACGGCCGAGTCGGGTTGGTGACTTTCACCGCGGAAAACGCAAAGGGCGAGTTGAATACTCTGGCGACGGAATACTTCGCTGAACAAGTACTCGCCGCACAGGCCATTGAGCTGCTGGAGTTGGGTGAGCAAGGCCAACTGCTCGCCGAGCTGGGGATGAACCGGATGGACGTGGAGGCTCTCAGAGCTATTGGCGAGGCCTACGACGTACCTGCCGTCTTCTTGGGAGACCTGAACGTCTCTGGTGTGGAGCCCCGGGCTTCCCTGTCAGCGCTCCGGGTCGAAGCCACCATTACCGTTCAGGGGGCAGTCCGTTTGGTGTCAACTGAGTCCGGCGGGTCGATCTGGCGTGAGTCGGCGCGGATATCGGACAGAGTCGGGCATCTGACCCTGACCGGAGGTATCCCGGACTTCTCGGCCGAGGATCCCCGAAAGGCCTACGGACCCTTGGTTGAGGCACTTGCCTACCAACTCACCATGGATGTGCGACCGACGTGGCGGTAACGGGCTGGGGGACAGTTGCCTAAGGCGCCAGGAGGAAACTCGAATCAGTTCCGACTCGACGAGGCCGTAGAGCTACTTCGGAACACCCCCGGCACTGTGCGCGCGTTGCTAGACGGGCTCTCTGACACCTGGGTGAACTGTGATGAAGGGGCAGACACGTGGAGTCCGCGGGATGTAATCGGGCATCTGATTCACGGAGAGGAAGAGGACTGGATCCCGCGCGCCAAGATCATCCTCGAGCAGGGCCAAGCACGGACCTTCGATCCGTTTGACCGGTTCGCTTTCAAGCAGAGGATCGCGCACAAGACTCTTGGGAACTTGCTTGATGACTTCGCCGGACTGCGCCGGCGCAATCTGGAGATTCTCGCGCAACTCGACTTGGGCCCGGAACAGCTATCTCTACGGGGAACTCACCCTGAGTTCGGCCCGGTGACACTGGCTCAGCTAATTGCAACTTGGGTGGCGCATGACCTCTCCCATGTATGCCAGTTGGCACGCACGATGGCGCAGCGGTACGACAGGGCGGTAGGGCCCTGGAAGGCCTATCTGTCGATCTTGAACAAGTAGTCATTGATCGAGGTGTGGAGCAGATCCGCCACGACCGAACGACAACGAGCCCCGGCGTCCCCAGGGCCTGACAGCACTGAACTTGGAATCGGGGTCAGTCAGCTACTGACAACCACTGCCAATCTGCGATCCGAGCGGCCGGACCCTCCCTGCTCCAGCTGTGTCGCCTTCATTTCCCTCAGCCCCGCCTCGTAGAAGAACTCACTCTCGCCGAAAGCCGGCTCCAGGTCGTCGAGCCACTTCGCCTCGGGATGGAATTTCGCGAAGAATGGCCTAGCCACCCAGTCGGGATCTCTTGCCTGGAGGAAGCGGAGTACGAACACGTCTTCACCCTTGATGCTGGTGACTCCCGAGACCAGCACCTTGCCCGGAGTGGCCGACATTGAAGGCCCTCGTACGGTACGTTCCAACCCCGACACTCGTGTGTATGCGTCGCGGAAGATCTCATAAGCTCGCGCAAGCGGCACTCCGAAGTAGTCCTTGGGTCCGGTATCCCGCTCTACGAACATGTAGTATGGTATGGCTCCAAGACGCACCTGTTCTCGCCACATGGCCGCCCAGAGGTCCGGCGAATCATTCACCCGCCTGATGAGAGGAGCCTGGGTACGGATAGCCGCTCCGCTGCTAAGGATCCGCCGTATTGCCTCTTGTGCGATGTCAGTTTGCAGTTCCCGCGGGTGGCTGTAGTGGGCCATCACGGCGACGTGCCGTCCAGACGCCCGAATTTGCTCGAACAGTCTCAAAACATCGTCGGCATCCGGGTCGGTGACGAACCGGTAGGGCCAATAGGCAGGCGACTTGGTGCCGATTCGAATGCTCGTGACGTGCTCCAAAGAGGGATCCAGAATCGGCTCTATGTACCTGCGGAGGTTGGAGGCCTTCATGACCATCGGGTCACCGCCAGTGAACAGCACGCTTCTCACGCCCGTGTGGTCGCGAAGGTACGCGGCTAGCAGGTCCGCCTGCCGCCCGGAAAACTTCAACTCCTCGATCCCGACGAATTGCGGCCACCGGAAACAGTACGTGCAATAGGCATGACAGGTCTGACCCGCAGCTGGGAAGAACAGAACGGTTTCGCGGTACTTGTGCTGCAATCCGTGAATGGGCTCACCGTTCACGCGCGGTACGTTGAGCGCCAGCTGCCCTGCGGGATGTGGATTGAGCGTGTACTGTATCTGACGAGCTGCGGTCCTTATCTCTGCAGCACTGGCACCTCTGCGAACCAAACCGTACATGCGTGAGAAGTGCACCGGGGTCAACATCTCCGGCTGCGGGAAGGTGAGCTGAAACAATGGATCGCCGGGGATGTCCGACCAATCGATGAGATCCTCCACCACGTAGTTATTGACACGGAAGGGTAAGACGAACGAAACCGCCTTCATCGCCATGCGCTCTGCACCCGACAGCTGCCGGAGTTGTGGGATGAGGTCGATGTGCTTCCGAGTATACACCTGAAACTGCCGTGTTGCGTGCGAGATGAATGCCTCCTTTCTCCGGCGTATCGGGACCCATCCGTAGCACCGCAGATGATTAGCCGACACAGATGCGTCGGAAAAAACGCCTTTTAAGACCTAGTGGATCTACTTCTCGACAGCCCCCCGAAGGGGCTTCCCAACGGCCTGGTTGGGTTTGCGAGGCTAGCTACCGTTGCGCCCCGGATCCTGCCAGCAGGTTGATGCTACGCGGACCGTCGTGCCCTGCTCCGTGCTGCTTCGTAGTAACATACCCCTCTAAGCATACTATGGAAGGCAAAGGCCGTGCCCCAGGTCATAACTACTTGGCATCAAGCTAGTTGCATCCCCCGGCACCGAAGCGCTGAGCCATTCTTGGGACGCACTCCAGCTAGCGGGTGACATGGCGGGGAGGAGCCGCAAGTTTCACGCCCATCCACAGGGTCTCTTCCAGGGCCTAATTGGGTTGGGTCTTCCAGCAGTGCTCGGCAGCAGTGGCCCCTTCGCTGCACACCAGCAGATCATTTCCCTGCAGAGCGCTGCAACCACAGAGCGGAACGGCCGGTCGGGATCGCTATGCCGCCCAGAGCTGGACGCGAAGCCGATCGGTCCGAGGTAGATGGCTTGAGCTATGGGGATCCGCGCACAGCCGACGCTTGAGACGCGGGACCAGACCGCGGCCCGTGCGGCGCAGCGGGGTTGGTCCGATCCACAAGATCGGGTCCCCCGAGGTGGCTGGCAACATGCTGTCGGAGTGGTATAATACTGTCTTCGGGCAAGCGTTGCTGCTGCCACTTCCGTACTTTGCCCTGGCAATATGCCAAATCCGGCCGTGTGGTCGAACATTAGCGTCTGGGACGGCCGAACCGGGGCTGCTCGAAGCATTAGAAAGGAGATGGTAGGTGAGATCCCTCAAGAGAAAGATCCTGCCGTTCGCACTCATTCTACTCGTCGCTGGATGTGCGAGCGAAGCGGGTGATAGTGGCGAGACCGAGGCCGAACAACAGGCGCCTGCGGGGCCAGACCCGAAGCCCATTGTAGTGATGGAGACCAATTGGGGCACCATCGCCATGGAACTCGACCGGGAGAAAGCCCCGAAGTCTGTTGCCAACTTCGAAGTGCACGTCCGCAGTGGCTTCTACGACGGCCTCATCTTTCATCGGGTCATGAAGGGCATCTTGATTCAGTCTGGTCGCTTGACTGCTGAGTACGCGCCGCGTTCGAGCACGGCAGCGTTTCTCGATAACGAAGGAGACAACGGGCTCCTCAATGTCCGTGGCGCAGTCGGGATGGCTCGTGGTGCGGACCCAAACAGCGCAAAGTCGGAGTTCTTCATCAACTTGAAGGACAACAAGCCACTCGACACCACTGAGGAGAAGTGGGGCTATGCGGTGTTCGGGCAGGTGATCAGCGGAATGGACGTTGTCGACAGGATCGGTGAAGTCGAGACCCGGCAGCGTGGAACGCGAGAGGACGTTCCTATCGACCCTCCGATTGTCATAGACCGTGCATACCTCACGACGCGGGCCGAGTGGGAAGCAGCGAACCCCGCAGCGGAGGGTACGGCCGGCTAGTTAAGCGAAACGGTCGCCTGTGGCAAGCAACCGCAGGCGACCGCCAGCAGAGTCGGTAACCCACTGCCACTGCTGGCCAGTAATGGCAACACTCCGATCTGCCAACAGCGGTCGCTCGATGTCCAGGCCTGGAAGGGCAAGACTCAAGGGCTCCATGGGGCCGCGCGATTCGTCAGAATGCCACGGAGCTACCGTCAGGGGAGTCACTGGATCATGTTCGAGTACAAAGCTCTGTCAGCGGAGGGAATCGCGCCAGCACTCGAGAAGGCAGAACATTATCGTTTGCTCAACGAGCCATGGGAAGCTGACAGCATCTGCCGCGATATTCTCGCCATCGATCCCCACAATCAACAAGCGTTGGTCACACTGATACTGGCCCTGACAGAGCGTCTTGGTGAGGAGGGTGGCGTGGACGTAAGTGAGCCTCGTGGTCTGCTGCCTCGCCTCCAGAGTGACTACGAGAGGGCATACTATGCGGGGATCATCTGCGAAAGGCATGCCAAGGAGAGGCTCTCACATGGCACGCTGGGCAGCGGTCCCGCCGTTTTTGAACTCCTGCGAGAGGCCATGGACCTATATGAGCAGGCGGAGCGATTGAGCACACCAGGAAACGACGATGCCCTACTGCGCTGGAACACATGCGCGCGCATGATATTCCGTAACCAACTGCGGCCACCGCCGGGACCTCCAGGGGATATGGGGTGACCTTCCCGGAGCCTCAATCGGATCGACCGGAGAGGTGGCTAGAGAGGAAACCGATGCGTCTTTTGATCGATAGGATGGCCGTTGTTTCGATGCACGGCGGCTTGGTATTGCTGGCCGCGTGCAATCAGTCCGAAACTATAACCGACCACATGCAAGAGCACTTCTCGCAGGTTGAGGCCACGCGCGCAGCGGTCATCGGCGGTGACCTCGATGCTGCGCGGGAGGCCGCGCGCTGGCTGTCCCGCCATGAAGCGACGGAAGGAATCCCCGAGGGTTGGGGACAGCACGTTGTGCAAATGCAGCTTGCAGCGCAGCGTGTCGTCGATGCCAACGAGATCGCTTCGGCCGCCGCAGCTACAGCGGAGATGGGAGCCATTTGTGGCGGCTGTCATCAGGGCATGGACGAGGGGGCGCAATTCACAGTTGTGGCACCCCCGCCAGAAGAGGCTGGAGTCGTAGCCCACATGCTGCGTCACCAATGGGCCGCGCAGAGGCTGTGGGAGGGATTGGTGGGCCCGTCTGAAGAAGCCTGGTCGCGCGGCGTCGCGGCGCTCGCTGAGGCACCGTTGCAGCCGACGGAATCACCCGAAGAGGTGGAAGAACTCGCTGGCCGGGTTCACGAACTGGGGGCCGCAGCGGGTGAAGCCACCGGGTTCATAGACAGGGCGAAGGTGTACGGAGATCTCCTGACGACCTGCGCACAGTGCCACCGTCTCATGGACGCTGGGCCTGGGACCCGGTCTCGAGTTCCCGGGACTAGCGGTGGGTAGGCTAAGCGCGGCACCAGCCGGTTCACCTGGCGGGGCTGTCAGTCGGCACCAGGTAGCCTGAGGTGGTCGCTAGGCTGCGTAGGCACGTTGCACTGCTGACCGTCGCGAGGCTAGTGTGCGCATGCTGAAAGTAGAGATACGCAGTGCACACTAGCTATTGCACGTCTGACTCGTCGCCCCTGGCACCTAACTTCGGTGGCACCTCGGTTTCTTTGCGATGACCCCCTGGGTGAGACGTTTGATCATCGCGAACTTGGCGGTCTTCTTCGCCACGGACGTCCTCCACATACTCCCGATGTTCAATCTGCGGCTAGTGCCCATACTATTTCCGAGGCAACCGTGGACCTTAGTCACCTACATGTTCTTGCACGCCGGGTGGATGCATCTACTGTTTAACATGCTGGGTTTGTACTTCTTCGGCCCGCGGCTCGAAGCACGACTCGGGGGTCGACAGTTTCTAATGCTCTATTTCGTAAGTGGGATCTTTGGCGGACTGTTGACGTTTCCGTTCACGCCGAGGGTCGCGATAGTCGGCGCATCGGGTGCGGTATTTGGGGTACTGTTGGGGTTTGCGCGTTACTGGCCACGCGAGAGGATCTACATTTGGGGTATCCTACCGGTTGAGGCGCGGGGACTTGTTGTCGTCATAGCGATCCTTTCACTCGCCGGTGGGTTCGGTGTTGGTGGCCAAGGAATAGCGCATTTCGCACACCTTGGTGGTTTCCTGGGGGGGTTCCTGTTCCTCAAGTGGTGGGAACACAGGTCTCCCGCTGCTCTGTTTCGCGCCAAGGCAGCTCCGGTACCAAAGCGGAGCTCGGGCAATGACGCAGCTAGCCTGGCACGATGGAACGAGATCAGGCGGGACGAATTGCACCCCGTGAATAGGGAGGAGTTGGACCGCATTCTCGACAAGGTCGGTGAAACCGGCGTTGCGAGCCTCACGTTGGAAGAAAGGGCATTCCTAGAGCGATTCAGCCGGCGAGCATGCAGCGACTGATGGCATGCGCGTTCTGGGGGGAACCGTTTTGACAGAGTGTGGGTGCACGGCTATTTTGCAACCGCGACAGGTAACTTCTTAGTGGGGCCTGGCTTACGCGAGGTCCTCTTTTCTTGGATGCGTCGCGTAGTTGTTGCTCAACCCGCGCGCCCACGGCGAGGCGCGAGATGCATTTCCCGACGGTGGTGCGGTTGGGACGGTAGCCGGTAGGTAGGTCGGGACTGTAGGACAAAGAGAGCCTAGGAGACTGTGGTAAATGCGCATCAGTGGAACAGTGAAGTGGTTCAACGATTCAAAGGGCTTTGGTTTTATTTCTCCAGAGAACGGCGAACGAGATTGCTTCGTCCACCATTCCGCGATACAAGCGGAGGGATTCAGGTCGTTGAAAGAGGGCGAGAGAGTTGAGTTCGATCTAGTGGAAGGTGACAAAGGACCGGCCGCTGAAAACGTTGTGAAGCTCGGCGAGTGACAGGTTCTGCTTCCCACGGTGAGTTAGAGTAGGGGCCCAACCCCACAGGAAACGCGGGGCGGCCCCTGTGGTTTCCTCTGATCGACGTAGCTGACTACTGTGGGGAGTCCGGGCGGCACGAACAGACTGGTGGTCGAACAGGACCCGATCGGAGAAGATGGCTAAGAACGAGGCAATTGAACTGCAGGGGAAGGTAACCGAGGTGTTACCGAACGCCACCTTCCGCGTCTTGCTCGAGAACGGGCACACTGTGCTATGTACGATCGCGGGCAAGATGCGGCGTTATCGAATCCGGGTGCTCGCCGGGGACAGAGTCACTGTTGAGTTGTCACCCTACGACTTGAGCCGCGGTCGCATTACTTTCAGACACAAGGGATAAGCCCGGTTCGAACACCGCTGTCACATAGGGTGCGGTGCCAAAACCACGGTAGAGTTGTCGCGCGCGCCTACATATCGCCTGCCCATCGTTCCGCAGTCGCCGTATTCCACGTGTAGTCGGCCGCCAGATTCGCAAGGGCCCGAACTCAGACTACCAGCGCCCTCTCAGCTGCGTAGAAGTGCGGTGAGTGGTTGACAGCCACTGTATCAGGAACTGCGTCTGGGGAAGTAACACGCCAGAGTTAAGTACCGCCCGGGTTTTGGCTCTGCAAAGAAGACGAAATCCTCCGAACTGGTGACCTGTGGTGACTCCCGGACGTGCACTCCGACTTCTCGACCGTTGTAGACTGTCTTCACCCTGGATGCTAAGGCAGATCGACCAACCCCGTGACACGTAGGGCATCCATATCCGCCCGCAACGCGACGACCCCCCGGACTTGCAGCTCCGCAAAATGCCGATCACCCCCGTGTGAGCCACGCAAACCGCATGTCAACGACCGCAATATCACGCTCAAACCAGAATCTCTGGAAGAACGACGCTCCATAAGCCACCAAGATGCCTCAGCCCTGCAATCCATTGTTCCCGCTCTCGAGCGGGTGTCTCTTCGTCCGTGTAGCTCGCTAGCGTGAGGACTGCGGCGCGGCAACCGAGTTTCTCCGCCGCCAGCAACGGCTGCAGCAAGAAGGTGGTGAGCCGAAAGCGAAAGGCATCCCCAGTTGCCTCTGCCACTATCGGCCGGTCTGGACGGGGAGCCTGCTCATTCAGGCGCCTCTCGCTGATAGCAAACAGCTCATACATGGGCCATGCAAGGAAGGGAACTAAGACTTCACGTAGCACCCGGCTCCCGGTGCTGTCCCCGCCCGGGCCGGGCGGCACCAGTCCGACCCGCCCGAGTATTGCGATGTCATCGGACGCCGCTCCTTCCGTCAGCCAGCTGAGATCGACACCGTACGGTGATTTCAGGGCGTCCAATGTCCTGAGACTGGGACCCGTCACCCTACCAACGTACAAATCACGCAGCACTGGATAGGAGATTCCCGTGAGCCTGCTGGCATCACTGAGGTTACCACCATGGGCCCTATCGATGAGCAACCGGACCCGTTTCGTAAGTTCATGTGTTGGCTCGGGAAGCGGGTTTCGTGGGCGACCCGGCCGCTGCTGTCGACTCAACTTGGAGAGCCCCTTCTCTCTATTTGATTTAGAAATTATTGTGATAAATAAATTAATAGGTCAATAGTGCTCAGGCACCGTTTCCACCAGCCCAGCTTCCAACTGCCCCTCCACCATGCCATATGCCTGCCGCACATGCACCACGAGTCAACCACTGCTATTGCGCCAATCTGGAAGAAGTTACCGGGTCCGGGCTCGGCCGGAGATCACACGTGTTTGGCAGATGGACTTGGGGGAACCGGGGATGGTTTCAACGTGGGAACAGAGCAAGCACAGCGAGGAGAGCGTTGCGGTCGGTTGACATATCAATGATGATTGATATGTTTTTGGTGTGCACACGCTGGAACAGAAGCAATGCGGCTTTCTCGCGGAGAGGCTGCGCGCCCTATCTGACGAGACCCGCCTCCGCATACTGGTGCTGCTTGGTGATGGCGAGCGTTGTCAATGCCAGATCAAGGATGCGCTGGGGGCTGGTCAACCGCTCCTGTCATTCCACCTCAAGACCTTGAGAAACGCTGGCCTTATCCACGCTCGCCGGAAGGGCCGCTGGGTGTTTTATAGGGTCTGTTACCACGTACTTGAAGAAATGAGCGCTTTCCTACAGCCGACGCCGTCAGCAGAGCAGCTTTCCGATTGCTGCATCGAGGCAGCACCAAGCCACACACCTTGCTGTGAGTGACATGACAAGAGGACAAGAGGTCAAGGACCTAGTGAAAGAGAAGTACGGGCAGGCCGCATCGAACATCCCCCACGGTCAATCCAACTCGTGCTGTGGTTCAGCTACCGGCGGTCATTGCTGTGATCCGATCACGACGGATCTCTATACCGAAGAACAAACCAACGGCCTTCCGAATTCTGCCGTGGTCGCGTCACTTGGGTGCGGAAATCCCACAGCCCTGGCTCGCCTGTCCCCTGGTGAAGTGGTGCTTGACCTTGGGTCGGGTGGCGGGATCGACGTGCTGCTCTCCGCGCGCCGCGTTGGCCCCCAAGGCAAGGCCTACGGTCTGGACATGACCGACGAGATGCTCCACCTCGCCAGAAGAAACGCTGCCGCGGCAGGCGTCCGGAATGTGGAGTTTCTCAAGGGTGAGATCGAGGCAATCCCACTGCCCGACAACTCAGTTGACGTAGTGATCTCAAACTGTGTCATCAACCTCTCCGCCGACAAGCGGCGGGCATTGCGCGAGGCCTGCAGGGTGCTCAGGCCGGGCGGCAGGCTTGCCGTATCGGATGTAGTCGTTCGAGGTGAGGTGCCGCAAGCCATCAGGCGGAGTGTGGAACTGTGGGTCGGCTGCATAGCCGGAGCGCTTGAGGAATCCGAATTCGAGCGGCTTCTGCTGGAAGTAGGCTTGCAAGACGTCGAGATTGAACCCACCCGGATCTATCGCGTCGACGACGCCAGGGCTTTCCTTTCAGGGGCTGGCCTGGATGTAGACGCCGTTGCATCTCAGATAGAAGGTCGTTTCATGAGCGCCTTCATCCGAGCCAGAAAACCGACGAGATAGCTCCAAGGGTCAGGAGTTCCGTTCAGTCATCGGTCTGCTGATCGTCCTCATCCTCGCGACTTCCCGGGAACCCTGCAGCGTCACGCTTGAAGAAAGCAGCTTCCTTCGGATAATGCGCGGTCAACCCCGCTATACGAGCCAACTCCTGCTCAGAGGGTGGCTGGAAATTCGCTGCTATCGACACGTTCTCCTCCAGCTGTTCCACTGTGTCACAGCCCACTATCACCGTGCTTATCGGCTGCGCCATCACCCATGTCATCGCGTCTCTCATAGACGTGACGCCTCCCTCGCGGAACAGCTGGCCGCGAGCAGGTATCTTCATTGCAATGATCCCCAGTCCCTTCCGGTTGGCGAGCGGAAGCAGCTCCTCTGTGAAGGGGAGATAATGAGGATCGGCGGGATTCAGGGCCATCAACACCGTGTCGAAGTCGAATTCGTTCAATCCCCGAACCAGCACGGCCGGATCGAAATGTCCCGTGATACCGAGGAAGCGGACAATCTTCTCTTCCCTTGCCTCATGGAGCGCGTGAATTGCGCCCTCCTTGCCGAAGATCTGGTCCAGTTGCTCGTTTCGCTGGACGTTGTGTAGCTGCCAAAGATCAAGGTGGTCCGTCTGGAGCAGATTCAAGCTCTGCTCCAGCAGTTCCAGGGACCCATCCCGCGTCCGATTGTGCGTCTTGGTGGCGAGGAACACCTCACTGCGGCGGGTAGCCATCACCTCACCGATGTAGGTCTGGCTGATCCCGCGACCGTAGGCAGCCGCCGTGTCGATGTAGTTGACTCCCAGGTCTATCGCTCGGTTTATGATCTCTATGGACTGATCCCGGGTGCCTGGCTTCTCCAATGTGGCCTGGCCGCCCAGACTGAACAGCTTCACTTGGTGGCCGGTACGGCCGAGCGGCCGGTCGGGCATGGCGACCCGTGGAGCCTCGGCACCGGCAGCGTTCGTATTCAAGATGACAGATGCTGCTCCGACCGCCCCTACCTTCACGAAATCGCGTCGCGTTAGTTCGCTGTCAGTCATGCCGACCTCCTCGTCAAACATTGAAGACCTAGTCCAGGCCAGGCACATATGCCGAATCGGTGCCGAACCGCCGACGGAACTGCGATTCGCCGACGCCTCACAATCTAGTGCTGCCACAACTAACCAGCTACGATCAATACCCCCGATCCGGCCACCACCCGTCCCCGCCCCCAGTCTGACCATGGTGGCCGATCCGCCTCGGCGTTGAGCTGAAGGGTCAGTTGACATCAGTCCCCTCCCACGAAACGTTCATGACATGCACTGTCTCCATCGAACGGAATGCGCAAGATGAAAACACTGTTGCTGGTACGTCATGCGAAATCGAGCTGGAAGGACCAGGCGTTGGCAGACTGTGACCGGCCGTTGAACAACCGGGGCATGAGAGACGCACCCCGTATGGGGAAACGGCTGGCAAACCGTCAAGTGCAGCCCGATCTGGTGGTGTCGAGTCCTGCTGTGCGGGCGATGTCCACTGCGAAAGCGATCGCCACCGAGATCGGCTATCCGGCCACAAAAATAGCGGTTGAGGAGTGCATCTATCACGGTGGTATTGCGGGCTTGCTCCGAGCGATCCACGAGCTAGACGACGCTGCCAATTGCGCGATGCTGTTCGGTCACAACCCCGAATTGACTAGCCTCGTCAACCAACTTGCGCACTGCAGCATCGACAATGTTCCGACTTGTGGCGTTGCGGAAATCAAGTTCACCGCTACCTCATGGCGGGAGATTGGGGAGGTTGGAGGTCAGTTGGTAGACTTCGACTATCCCAAGAAGATCGATGACTGATCACGCAGGTAGTGACGGCAAATCCCGCAACAGGAGAGGTACGACCGTGGTGCAACACCGCTTCCTCCGACTCCTTGTCATCGGGATATTGGCGAGCTTCACGAATGACTGTGGCTCGGAACCGGCGGATCAACCGACGGCCCAGCCCACTCTGACGCGACAAGCTAGTGGAACTGAAAGAAGGCTCCAGGCCATAAGCCCTGTCGATGATAGAATCGCCTGGGCTAGTGGGTTGGGAGGCACCTATACACTGACCGTCGATGGCGGTCAGATATGGCGTGCGGGCGTCGTTCCCGGAGCCGATTCTCTGCAGTTTAGAGATGTACACGCCGTCGACTCGAGGACGGCCTACCTCTTGAGTGCTGGAACCGGCGACCTCTCCCGGATCTACAGGACCTCAGATGGAGGCAGAAATTGGGTACTGCAATTCGTCAACTCCGAACCGGAGGCATTTTTCGATTGCATGGCGTTCTGGGACGAGTCAAATGGCGTCGCTTTCAGTGACGCAGTTGACGGCAGGTTCCTCATCATCGTCACCACGGATGGCGAACACTGGAACCCAGTTTCTCAGGCGGCGATTCCCGCCGCGCTGCCTGGAGAGGGGGGCTTTGCTGCGAGCGGCGATTGCCTGGTAACCTTCAGTGACAGCACGGCGTGGTTCGGCACGGGCTCGAGCGACAGGGCCAGGGTCTTCGTCACGACCGACAGGGGTAACAGTTGGTCTGTGCACGACACCCCAATGGTGAGTGGATCCGGACGAGGAATCACAGCCCTGGCGTTCGAGGATGCAATGCGGGGACTTGCGGTTGGAGGTGACATCAACAGTCCCAACGCCTACTCGGACAACATTGCCTGGACGGCGGACGGAGGTTCCACCTGGACGTTGGCGGGGAAGCCGGCCTTTCCCGGAGCGATCTACGGAGTCGCATCAATGACTGGATCGCCGCACAGTTACGTCGCCGTCGGTCCCAAGGGAGCCGGCTACACGTTGGACAACGGCCTCAACTGGACCATGCTAGACACGCTTGCGTATTGGAGCGTGGCGGTCTCCTCTCAAGGCGTAGGCTGGACCGTCGGACCAGAAGGGAGAATCTCGCGGGTCAGGATCTTCTGAGGTTCGTCCCTGGTAAAGCAACCGTCCGGCCGTACTACCAACGACGTAGCCCTTGCCGACCATCGGCCCCAATGTTATCTGAGAGCATCGAGAACGCCAACCGGGAGAGACCGATGAGTGCAGGCCTGGAATATCAGCACATGATCGTGGAGGCATTGAACCAGTTTGAGGACGCAGTCGCGCGCCGCGAGAAGAAGCTGGTGGGGAGCAAGGTGCCTCTGCAGCAAGACGTCGATACCGCTCGGGACAAGCTGATGAAGGTGATAGTGGACATAGTAATGAAAGAAAGAGGCAGCAAATAGAAGGTTTTCCATCGAATTGCTCTCGGCTCCAGACCTGATTCTGTGTTAGCGAAAAGGGCCGGGACACGCCGAAGGGAGCGTTTCCGCGCGGGGGGCTTCTAAGGTGGATTAGGCGTTTCTTTGCCTGGGAGCCAACCCGCCCCTGCTGGGAGCCAACCCGCGCCTGCTGGGAGCCAACCCGCGCCTGCTGGGAGATGATGAGAGCCACGGCACTCACGAATACCGCTACGGCAATAACCAACCTGGGGTTCGTCAGTGCAGGCTGCTCGCAACCAACCCAGCACAACAGCAAACACGCGATTCACGCACGCATGGGTGGTGCAAGCGTCGTGGCACCCAGCAACCAGAGGTGCGCACTGAACGCCGCTCACACCCCACGGATGATTAGCGACCCCTGACATCTTCCAGAAGAGGAGCAGCACAATGCTTGCTCGCCGAGCTGGCTTGATACTGGCAACGGCCACCGCGGTCTCAGCATCGCAGGTGACAGCGCAACGGTCGCTGACTGAGTTGCGTGAAGAGGTGCAACAAGAAGCCGCATCCATGGCAAAGCTCACTCAGGAGATCGTTGACAGGGTCTTCAGCCACAGTGAATTGGGTTTTCAGGAATTCTGGACGGCTGAGTACCTAGCGGCAATCCTCCGCCAGGAGGGTTTTGACGTGCAAATGGGTGCCGCCGGCATGCCCACCGCCTACGTCGCTACCTGGGGCAGCGGCCACCCCGTGATTGGGTTCATGGGTGATTTCGACGGCCTACCGGAAACGTCCCAGAGACCTGGGGTCCCGTACCACGATCCAATGATCCCCGGTGGGCCCGGACACGGTGAGGGCCACAACACCACACCTGGAGTCGACCTCACGGCCGCCATCGCGGTCAAGCGTGTTATGGAGCGGCACGGACTTGAGGGAACGCTCAAGGTGATTCCCGGGGTGGCAGAGGAGTTGGTGGCATCGCGTACCTACATGGTAGTGGCCGGGCTCTTCGCCGATATGGACGTCATGCTGTCAACGCACGTCGGAAGCCGACTCGCCACCGGATACGGGATCTCCGGATCCGGCCTGGTATCTACCATGTTCACTTTCCACGGTACGTCGGCGCATGGGGCGGGCTCTCCCTGGTCTGGGAGAAGCGCACTGGATGCGGTAGAACTCATGGACGTCGGTTGGAACTTCCGCCGTGAGCACCTGCGACTACAGCAGCGATCGCATTATGTGGTAGCGAACGGTGGCAACCAGCCAAATGTGGTTCCATCGGAGGCCGCAGTCTGGTACTACTTCCGCGAACTCGACTATCCGCGCATCAAGGAACTGCACGAACTCGGTCAGACCATGGCTGCCGCCGCCGCCATGATGACGTCGACGACGGTCGAGGAACGCGTACTGGGTTCTGCTTGGCCGTCAACCATGAGCAAACCGTTGGCCCAGCGTATGCACGCCAACATCGAACGTGTGGGCATGCCTGAGTGGTCCGAGGCAGACATCGCGCTCGCCAAGGCAGCACAGCAGATGATGGGACAGGAGGAGGAGGGACTCCCGACTGAGATCGACACATTGCGGGAATCCAGTCAGGGCATGGGTGGGGGTAGCGATGATATCGCTGAGGTGTCGTGGAACGTGCCGACCGTGAGATTGAGCTACCCGGCCAACATCCCCGGCATGACCTACCACCATTGGTCAGCCGGAATTGCCGTGGCAACGCCGATAGCGCACAAGGGATCGAATATAGGCGCCCAAGTGATCGCCATGACCGCGATGGACTTGCTCATGGACCCGGACTTGGTAGCAGAAGCCTGGCGCTACCACCGTGAGGTCCAGACCAAGGAGTACCAGTGGGTTTCGCTGATTCCGGAGGGAACAACCCCACCGATCCACCTGAACGCGGAGAAGATGAAGCTGTACCGGCCCGAGCTCGAGAAGCTGATCTACGATCCGTCGCAGTACGACACGTACCTCGAGCAGCTCGGCATTCCTTACCCTCCGCTGGCCGAACCGCCCACCGAGCCGGAGAGCCATCCGGACCGATAGAGTAGGTCCACCATCGGGTTGGCCGCCGCCGTTCCCAACCCGGGGGGCGGCGGCATCATGTCTCCTGCCGGACAGGCTTCACAGGTGCCATATTCATTAGCGTCAGCCACCCTCCCCAATCAACAGGAGTGTCATGATGCAGAGATGCCGTCTCTCGGTACTGGCTGCCTCCCTGTGCAGCCTTCTCCTGACTCCGCTCGCCGTTCAAGGACAGTCAATCGATCAACTCCGTGAAGAGGTGCGCCAGGAAGTTGCATCCATGGGAAAGCTCACCCAGGAGATAGTGGACAAGGTATTCAGCCACAGTGAACTGGGTTTCCAGGAGATCTGGACCGCTGAGTATTTGACCGGCATTCTCCGCCGAGAGGGCTTCGACGTGCAGAGGGGCGGCGCCGGGATGCCCACCAACTACGTCGCTACCTGGGGCAGCGGAAGCCCCGTGGTTGGATTCATGGGTGACATCGACGGCCTGCCTGAGACATCCCAGCGGCCCGCAGTGCCTTATCACGATCCACTGATCCCGGGAGGACCGGGGCACGGCGAGGGCCACAATACCGCACCTGCCGTCGACATCACCGCTGCAATAGCCGTGAAACGAGTGATGGAGCGACACGGTCTGCAGGGAACGCTCAAGGTGATCCCCGGTGTGGCCGAGGAACTCGTGGCCTCGCGTACCTACATGGTGAACGCCGGGCTGTTCGAGGGCATGGACATCATGCTCTCGACCCACGTGAGCAATCGAATGACCACCGGATGGGGCATCTCGGGGTCCGGACTAGTGTCGACCATCTTTACTTTCAGCGGCACATCGGCGCACGGCGCAGGGGCGCCGTGGGCCGGTCGCAGCGCGCTCGACGCGGTGGAGCTCATGAACGTCGGATGGAACTACCGCCGCGAGCACCTGAGGCTCCAACAGCGATCCCACTACGTGATTCCCAACGGCGGCAATCAACCGAACGTCGTCCCGTCTGCGGCATCCGTCTGGTACTACTTCCGAGAACTCGACTATCCCCGCATCAAGGAACTGCACGAACTGGGTCAGACGATGGCCCAGGCAGCCTCTATGATGACGTCGACCACTGTCGAGGAGCGCGTGCTGGGTTCGGCCTGGCCTTCGACCATGAGCAAGCCCCTCGCCGAACGGATGCAGGCCAACATCGACCGGGTTGGCATGCCCGAGTGGGACGAGGCTGATCAGGCACTAGCTAAGGCAGTGCAGCGGATGCTGGATCGGGAGGAAACCGGACTACACACGGAAGTGGACACGCTGAGCGAGTCCGACCAGGGAATGGGGGGCGGCAGCGACGACATCGCCGAGGTGTCGTGGAACGTGCCCACCATCCGGCTCCGGTACCCGGCGAACATTCCCGGCACCATCGGCCACCACTGGTCAGCAGCGATCGCCGAGGCGACACCCATTGCACACAAGGGTTCCAACTACGGTGCCCGGGTGATCGCCATGACCGCGATCGACGTGCTGATGGATCCCGAGTTGGTGGAAGAGGCCTGGCGCTACCACCGGGAAGTGCAGACCAAAGAGTACCAGTGGATCTCACTCATCCCCGAAGGAACCGAGCCGCCAATCCACCTCAACGAGGACAAGATGAAGCTGTACCGGCCGGTACTGGAGACGCTCATTTACGATCCGACCAAGTACGACACCTACCTGGAACAGCTGGGTGTTCCTTATCCGCCTCCCGCGCCACCGCCGACCGGCGCTGGGAACGGATCAGGACGGTAGGATAGCACGCTGATTCACCGCACCGTCGTCGCCGCCCTCGCTCTGGGGGCGGCGCTGTTCCACCTATACGCGGCGGGCGTCGAGCCATTTACGGCATTCGTCCAACGCCCCGTCCACCTGGCCTTCATGGCCGTCATCGGATTCCTCGGGGTGGGCGTCGTTCGCTGGAAACGTGGACACCGGGATACGGACGGCGAGCCCGACGACGAACCGACCAGCAGACGCGGGAAGCCGCTCAACCATGCGATCAACGCCCTGCTGATCAGCGCGACCCTGATCTCCTGCTGCTACATCGCAGTAATCCACCAAGACCTGGTGCGGCGTGCAGGAGCAGCGACGCCACTCGACCTCATAGCTGGGGCGATGGCCATCGTCGTGACGCTGGAGTTGGCAAGACGCACCTCCGGCTGGGGTTTGGTGGCCGTCGCCCTGTTGGCAATTGCCTACGTATTCTTGGGCCCGCACTTGCCCGGCCTCCTAGCGCACCGTGGCTATGGCGTGCGGCGCTTGATCGAGCACCTATACCTTACAACCGAGGGAATCTGGGGCGTGCCGCTGGGGGTTTCGGCAGATTTCATCTACTTATTCGTCTTGTTTGGAACAGTTTTGGATGTAGCGGGAGGGGGAAGGTTGCTGACCGGGCTCTCGGCCAGGATAGCTGGATCCACGCGCGGTGGTCCCGCCAAGACCGCGGCTGTTGCCAGTGCCTTGATGGGATCGATCTCCGGCAGCGCCGTGGCTAACGTCGTGACAACCGGCTCGCTTACAATACCCGTAATGAAGCGGTCTGGTTTCCGACCTCATTTCGCGGGGGCCATCGAGGCAGCTGCGAGCACAGGCGGGCAGCTAATGCCCCCGATCATGGGAGCGGGGGCGTTCATCCTAGCCACTTGGACGAACATCCCCTATGTGGAAGTGGCGTTGGCTGCAGCTATCCCGGCTCTCCTCTACTACGTTGCCCTCCTCATGGCTATCCACTTCCAGGCAAACAAGATGAAGCTGCCCCCCGGGACTACTCACCTCGACAGAGAGACGCTTTCACGGTTGCACCTGTTGCTTCCCATTGGTGTAATCGTGGTACTCCTCGTGCTCGGCCGCTCACCTATGAGGGCCGCGTTCTGGGGAGTCATCGTGGCAGCGGTTGTGACCTTGGGACGTAAGCAGACGCGCCTCACGTTGGGGCAGGTCGGCAACACCTTAGTCGACGCTGCGAAGGGCACTGTCCAAGTCGCGGCTGCGTGCGCCGCTGCTGGAATCGTCGTCGGTGTAGTGTCTTTGACTGGCATTGGCCTCCGCATGTCGGAGTTCATCATCACGTTGTCGGGCGGTCACCTCCCGGTCGCCCTCGTCCTCACTGCTATGGGATCGATCTTGTTGGGGATGGGACTCCCACCAGCTGCGGCGTATGTAGTGCTAGCGGCCCTGGGAGCACCTGCGCTTACGGAGTTGGGTGTGCCTCTACTCGCCGCCCATCTGTTCATCTTCTACTTCGGTTGCCTTTCGAACGTCACTCCACCAGTGGCCCTCGCGGCTTACGCGGCATCAGGCATAGCCGGGGCACCACCGCTGAGAACCGCATTTACCGCACTGAGTCTGGCCAGCGCCGGCTTTCTGGTTCCGTTCATGTTCGTGTACGGACCGGCCTTGCTACTCCAGGCATCACCTCTGGCCGTGATAGGTGCTGTGGTCACCGGGTGTGTGGGCGTAACGACGCTGGCAGGAGCCACAGTTGGGTACGTCCGTCGACCCCTCGTTGTCTGGCAGCGAGGTCTCCTCCTGCTGGCAGCGGTGGCCCTTGTCAGACCAGGGCTCTTGACTGACGCATTGGGCTTTGGGATTGTTGTCGTCATACTTCTGAGCCAAATGAAGGAGGTCGCTGGTGGTGACGATGGCCAGCTCTATGGCACAGGGATTTAGACTCACGCGGGTAACGCTAGTCGCTGTGCTCCTTGTAGGCTCTGCTGCGATCTCCACGTCGTGCGGATCAGGGCAGACGGATGGCTCACGCCGCTTCCTCAGCCTAGGTACTGCAGGCACCGGCGGGATCTACTATCCTCTAGGCGGCGCAATTGCCAGCCGGCTGTCGGTCGCAGATCCGCGCCATCAATACACTGCCGAGGTCACCGGTGGATCAGTGGAGAATGTTAACCGGGTGGTGAATGGAGAGATGGACTTCGGCTTCTCGATGGCGACCACCGTGTACGAGGCGTATTCTGGCGGTAGCGATTATCCGGAGCCCCTCAAGACGCTGAGAATAATCGCTCCGCTCTATCCGAACGTGACTCACGTCCTCGTTTCCAGGAGTTCGAAGGCTGGCTCAATAGCGGATTTGGCTGGCCAGCGGGTCTCGGTCGGTCCGCCCGGCAGCGGTACGGAGCAGCTTGCCCGCCAAGTTCTGGAGGCCTACGATATCAGCTACGAGGATATCGAGACGCGTTACCTCTCATTCAGTGAATCGGCCAACGCGTTGCGAGACGGGGCTATTGATGCAGCCCTCATCTCAGTGGGCTACCCTGCTGCTGCGGTACTCGAAGCGACGACCACAGGGGACGCGCGCATCCTGCAGATTGACAGCGCCACTCAGCAGCTTCTTGCCAGAAGGTATCCTTACTATGCGCCGGGGAAGATTCCCGCTCACGCATATCCGGGTGTTGCGACGGACATCCCCACCGTAGCTGTGATGAATTGGATTGTCGGAACTGACGCGCTTGACGGTACCGTCGTGCGGCTCCTCCTGGACATACTCCGAGATCAACGTGACCAGCTGATCCAAGTAAACGCAATCGCAAATCAGATTCGCATAGAAGCACTCCTCACTGCACCCATACCCCTGCACCCGGCTGCTACGGCCTGGCTGCAAGAGCAGGGCACGCGTACAGAGTTTTGAACAGACAGCCCACTAGTTGCATTGCCACTGCTCTCCAGCATCTCGGGCGAGCGGGACCGCGCAGCAGCCAGAAGAACTTCTTGACACACGAAGGAGTACAATCGGGACGCTCGCTGTGATTGTGTCTATGACCGCGCGGTCCGGTAGACCATGGAAAAGCCTCTCAAGGGCTCGGCCCAGAATGCGTCGAACACAGTGAGACGCGATGGCGCGACCGGCGGGCGCAATAAGAACGCGGCCTCATTGGGCCGCGTTCGCCATTGCCCCGCCAGGGCTCGAACCTGGACTCTTCTGATCCAGAGTCAGACGTGTTGCCAGTTACACCACGGGGCATCGGTGGCTGCCACCGACGATTGACAGCCTATGGAGCTGAGGGGGCTCGAACCCCTGACCTCCTGGGTGCGATCCAGGCGCTCTCCCAGCTGAGCTACAGCCCCAGACCCGGGCCCGTCCCGGTCACTAGAGACGGGGTAGGCAACGTAGAAATATGGTCCAGTCCAGTCAAGGCACAATTCAACAGCACGCAACCCTTTCCACGCAGCACGGCGGCCTCATTCCCACACTCCGCGTCACTGCTGGGCCGTGACGAGCAGGGACGGAGTGCCCTCGCCCCAACTCGTGCTGTCCTCATTCCTCACCCGAGTACGGCACCTCGAGTGCCAGACCATCTTTGGCCACCACGGTCTCAGCGAACACCGACCGCGCTTCATCCAGTAGCTGTTGGGCACTGACCGAGTAGCGCGCTGACAAATGGGTCAACACGAGTCGCTTCACCCTGGCAGCCAACGCTACTTGCGCGGCCTCCACAGCGGTGGAGTGAGCTGTGTCCCGAGCCCGTTGCCTCTCATCCTCCCCAAACGTGGCGTCGTGCACCAACAGGTCAGCTCCATGAGAGGCTTCAACCACCCTCTCGCACGGCCTCGTGTCGCCGCTAAGGACGACCAAACGCCCCGGACGGGCAGGTCCAACCAGGTCGCTGGGGCCCACCACGCGCCCATCGAGTTCCACACTCTCACCGCGATGGATCCGGCCCCAGGTCGGACCCTCGGGAACGCCCAATCTGCGCGCTTTGTCGGGGTCGAACTTCCCCAGACGTTCATGCTCGCGCAGCGCGTAACCCAGCGCGTCGCGACCGTGCTCCACACCGATGACCTCAAGGTCGTATCCCGGCCGCCTCAGTCGCTCTCCGGCGGTCAGTTCCTCGATCTCGATTGGGAAGGTGGGTCGTTCCAGTCCCAGGTCGACCGCCGCGCGAAGTATCTGCTTGGCCCCCGTCGGACCGTACAAGCACATAGACTCGGTACGTCCCTGTAACGCCAGCGTCCGTATGAGTCCGACGACGCCCAGATAGTGATCCGCATGAAAGTGAGTGAAGAAGATCTCCGACAGAGCAAAGCCCACGCCATAGCGCATCATCTGGCGCTGGGTCCCCTCACCGCAATCGAACAGCAGGGTCTCACCTTCTCGCGAGACCGCAACCGACGAAACTGATCTCTCTACCGTGGGACGAGCGGCTGAAGTGCCGAGAAACGTCAGCGAGAGCATGGGGCGAAAGTAAGGCAGCAGAGTGCAAGGGCGAAAGGGCGGTCGGTGGAGTGCCGCTACTCCCCTTTCAGGCTACCCACCCCTAGAATACCGATACGAAGGTATATCGACCCGGCCTCTCCCGAACATCATCCAACAGCTTGGTGAGCGAGCCGAGCAGTTCGTGGAGGTCGGTGTGAATGGTCTGGTCCGCGAGCAGTTTGCCGATTGTCCCCGAAGTGTCGCTCACCTGCTGCAGCATCGCACTCAGTGCCATGGTGGCACCAGCGAGCCCTTCGGCCATCTCGGTCACGTTCTCAGTCAGTTCGTCCAGTTGGCTGAGAGACTCGTCTATCGCCGGATTGGCCAACGTAGAGTCCAGCCGCAACGCGACCTGCTGTAGCGCAGCCAATGAAGCCTGGGCATTGTCGGCCAACTGGCTTTCTCCCACTTGTGCCACAGCGTTCAACGCCCGCTGTGCCGCTGCTAGGGTCTGCTGCACTTCGTCCGCCATTTGCTCGGTGAGGAGCCTCTGCGCACCGATCAACACGTCGGCGGCCTCGTCCGTCAGTCCCGCCGCTGCGTCGGCAATATCCCCTGTGGTCGTCCCCACTATCATCTGGCCGTCCTCCAGATATGTCGACGAGCTGCCCGGACTGTAATCAATGTACTTCGCGCCCAGAAAATCGAGCGACTTGATGGACACTTTGGCGTCCACCCTGGGTCGGAAACGCTCCATTACTTCCAGCGTCACGAGCACTCTTCCCGCATCCTCCAGCACCGCTCCGGCCACCCGTCCGACGCCGACCCCGGATATGCGAACGGGGTCCCCAACCGTCAGAGTCCCAACATCAAGGAACTGCGTGGACACTTCCACATTGCTCTTCCGGAACGACCGGCCGGTGAGCCACATTAGCCCCGCGAAGAACCCCACTACGGCTACCATGACCAGGAGCCCCACCGAAACTTCCTGCTTGTAGTATAGATCCATGAAATCCGACCTCTCAGGTCACGAAGGCCCCACCTAGGTCGCGTTCAAGAAACTCCCGCACCGCCCCATCGGTACTTGCGAGCAACTCCTGCGGAGTTCCCATGGCGTGTATCGTGCCTCCCGAAAGCAACGCCACCCTGTCTGCTACGCTAAACGACCCTCGTACGTCATGCGTAACCATGACGCTGGTGACTCCCAATTCATCCTGCAACTTCTCAACGAGCTTGTCGATGATATCCGCGTTAACAGGGTCGAGCCCTGTGGTAGGTTCGTCATACAACAGATACGTCGGGTTTCCCGCGATGGCCCGCGCCAGGCCAACTCTCTTCTTCATTCCACCAGAGAGTTCGTCCGGGAACTTGGCAACGGTATCTCGAGGCAGATTCACCAGGTCGAGACACTCGAGGACCCTGAATCGACAGTAGTCCTTGTCCGTAGCACAGTCGCCGTCCGTTATCCCCAGTCTTATGTTCTCGAACACCGTCATCGAATCGAACAGAGCACCGAACTGGAACACATAGCCGATGTGGCTTCTCAGTTTCGCCAGGTCCCTGCGGCTGAGATTCGGCACGTCCATGCCATCCACGGTCACGGTACCGCTATCAGGACGAAGGAGACCATTCATGTGCTTCAGGAGCACGCTCTTTCCCGTGCCCGATGGACCCAGCAATGCCACTGTCTCGCCCCGCCGCACCTCGAAATCCACCCCATCCAGGACGACGAGATCGCCAAAACGCTTGTGGACGTTCTTGAGCTGGATCATGGTGACCGCCACCTTCCTACCACCTGTGGTGGCGTTGCAGCACGGCAGGCTCTCCTTTGCTGCGCAGCGGCTCTCATTGCAGCAGTATCTTCGCCAAAGCCACGTCTAGGAAGAGCACGAGCACCGAAGCGCTCACGACGGCGGCAGTCGTCGATCGACCGACCCCCTCAGCACCCTGTTTGGTACTGAAGCCTACGTAGCACGGAATGATCGTAATGGCGAGGCCGAAGGCAAACGACTTGATCATCGAATACCAGAGATCAAACGGCTTGAAGAAGTATCGAGCTCCATAGATGAAGTCAGCGTTGCTGATTCCAAGCGACCCTTTCGCAGCCACCCAACCCACCCCGATACCCACTGCATCGGCAAACACCACCAATACCGGAAGCATGATTGTACCGGCGACGACCCGCGGGATCACGAGGTGAGAGATCGACGATCTGCCCAAACTCTCCAGCGCGTCGATTTGCTCGGTGACCCTCATCGTTCCGAGCTCTGCGGCATACCGAGCACCGATTCGACCAGCGAGGATGAGCGCGGTAAGCACTGGACCCAATTCGAGAATTATCGACTCAACAATCACACCTGCAGCGAAGTAGACTGGGATGCCACCAGTAAACTGGTAGCCTGCCTGCAGGGCGGTAACCCCACCGGCAAACCCCGCCGTCAGGATTATGATGAACAACGATCCGTATCCCACGTGTACGCCTTGCTCTGCCGCTCGGGGCACCCACACGCGCCACTCACCCAAGCCGCGAGAGAACTCCCACATCAGATACGTGACGCGACCCACGTGGCTGGCCATCCGCAACGTGAAACGGCCAACGACCCGTCTCAGGTCGAGGAGCGCACCACTCCGCTCAACAGCATATGAAGCAGTCAGGCGCCACCGAGTCATACCAGAGCCATCACAATCATCGACCACATTAATGAAAGATCACCGCCGCAGGGTAAAAGAAAGCGCCCGAATGTTGGCGGCAGGAGGACCCGGAGTCCAGTCCCCCCCAAGGTACATTAGTCCGGTGGCTCAAGGAATCGTCAAGAACCACGCGAAGGTGAACGAACCAGGGCAAATAGAATGGGTGTTGCCTGGCAGGTTAGAGTACCACTCCTGCGAACAGCGACAGAATGGCAAGGAGGGTTGCCACCGAGGACACCAGGACCTGACGGCGCCGCAGATACTCGAAGGCAGGAAGCAGTTGACCGTCATCGGTCGTTACCGCCAGACCTCCTACCTTCACAGCGGTTGGCACGGCTACAAACAGAACTAGCACGGCACCCAACAGTCCTAGGCCCTGCATGAGCCACAGGCCAATTGAGTGTATGCCGGGTTCGCCGCCGTCTTGTACAAGCCACATGCTCCAGACAATGCCGGTCCCGACTGTAAGCAGAGCTCCAAGTCCTATCACCAGAGTCTGAACCTGCGTGAGCAACCTGAATAGGCCTACGCGCACTTCCACTGACTCCCGGCCGGCACCGAATGCGAGGACCATCGCCGCCACAGCCCCACCAATCCAGAGGGCCGACCCCAGAAAATGAACGAACCGCACTATGAGCATCATTCGGCTTCCCCCTCTACCAGTTCGGGGATCAGCTCTTTTCGACCGGCGAACCCCGCGTTCAGTTCGTGCCAGTATCCGACCTCGGCCTCTCCCAACTTCCAACACAGGTAAACATCACGCCCTTCCAGCCTGGAGAGGAAGTCGACAAGCCCATCGTCGAAACCCTTGAAGACACATCCAACGGCCGACAGTTCATCGAGGTACCGGTGTATCCGCTGCGCCACCTCATCGATCTCGACTCGGAGTGACTGCTGCTGCTTCAACTCAGCGGCATCTCCGCCGCTCTGAGCGCTCAACAACTCAAGTTCCCGCATGCCTTTGCGCCACTTCTGGTAGGCCCGAACGATGTCTTGGACAATGGGTCCTACATACGACAGTGTTCGATTCGCCTCCTCAAGCGTGAAGTACTGCATCATCCGCTCGTCCGCCATCTATGCTCCTGTCTCTCGATCTCCCTCAGCCATTAGCCCACGCCGCGAGTTCGGATCGCAGCACACGTTTCGCAGCTGCCGATACCGTTGACATTGGCCTGCACGCCAGCTTGATGCGCTAGCGGATCACAACGCACACCGCGGTCAACACAGAAGACGCAGGGTCTCATTCCTGCAAGGTTCCTGGGTCCTGTGAATCGTGACCCTCTCCTAACCACTTGCCGAGCGCGCGGTGAGTTGCCCGATACCCCTCCTCAACAAAGCTCACGATTGCATCGATCGCAAATGTCGCGTCCTGTTCCCTGAGCGGCTGGACCAGCACCAGCGGAACATTCTTGCGTCTACACCGGGCAACTACCTCCTCGGTTTGAGTGGCCATGAGGATCCGAATGGCCTGCCCATAGGCTCGCAGCATGGCCGGGACCGGGAGTTCCTTGTCCGGCGGTTCGGCATAGAGCGACGGCCCGACATCCACCGCGAAAAGGATGTCGGGATCGAACAACTCGGCAACGTCGAGCGGCAGAACAGCACGCATGCCACCATCCACGAAAGTCCGCCCGCCAATGCGGGCTGGCGGGTAGTACAGAGGCAGTGCACAGGAAGCATACAGCGCGTCGGCAAGGGCCACATCCTGGCGCCCTCCGGCACCGAAGATCACTGACTCTCCAGTATCAGCGTCCACACTAGTGACCGACAGCGGTATCTCCAGCCCATCAAAAGTCTCAACCGGGACGATCCGGTCTATCGTCTTCTTCAGTGGTTGCGACTGGAATAGGTGCGCAGCAAAAGGACCCAGCACTGCGCTCGGTGAGAAGGCCGCCACGTCCCGGCGCGATATCCCAACAACACGCTTGAGAACCTCTCGGTATGTCAGACCACTCGCAAAGCATGCCGCTATCACAGCACCCATGGACGTGCCGACGTAATGCGCCGGGTGAATACCCCGCTCGGCCAGTGCCTCGATCGAGCCCACATGGGCCGCGGCCTTTGCACCACCTCCGCTCAAGACACAGACCACCCGTGAGTGTTTCACAGCTGCGAGCTTGCCCGTTGCGCCTCCTCGCGCCCACGACGCCGAAGTTTGGCACCTTCATACCAACGGTGTTCTTCAGCAGTCTCGACAACCAGAGCGGGCACAGGTTTAGGATTCCCCTCCTCATCGATAGCCACAAAAGTAAGGTAGCAGCTATTCGTGTGACGTCGTTCCCCAGTGACTATGTTCTCTGCCTCAACTCGAACGCCAACTTCCATTGAGGTGCGCCCAACGAAGTTGACGCTTGCCTGCCCCGTCACTAGTTCCCCCAAGTGAATGGGCAACCGGAAATCAACTCGATCCACGGACACCGTCACACAGGGCCCGCGCGCGTGGCGGATTGCTGCCACCGCGGCCACCCGGTCGATTAGCGATAGCACTACGCCACCGAACACATTGCCCAATGTGTTGGCCATGTTTGGCATCATGAGTTCGGTCATGGTGGCGCGTGACTCACGAGCGGCCCGGGAGGCTAAACCGCGTTTGGGCATTCTACTCCCCTCTCCTCAGAATTCACACGGTCTGCCACTCCACCCCATCTGGCAGAAGGCAGAGCGCAGACTGATACAGTGATTGCACAAGGAATCAGTAATCCACGGGTCTCAGATATGACTCCCCAATCGCGGTCTCGCTCAACATGGCGACTGTCGGCAGCCGGCGTTTCCAGTGGGTGCCGCGCAATCGGCTACTGACCAGATCGATTTCCTCGACACCGCATCCCAGAGTTGCTATCTGCTCTCGACGCAGTCCTTTGAGTAGCCAATAGAGGATGAGGTCAGCCCTGGCGTAAGAAATCCCCAGGTCCCCTTCGTCAGTCTGGCCAGCCACGAGGTCCGCCGTGGCCGGTTTGGACAGAATCTCCTCTGGCACGCCTACGTGTCGGGCAAGTTCCCATACCTGCGTTTTGAACAAGTCGCCCAGGGGATTGATTGGTGGAGAGTCGTCTGCATGCCAAGTGAAGTAACCCAACAGTCGCTCTGTCTTGTTGCCTGTGCCGATTGGAAGTCCTTGATATTTCGCTGAGAGATCGAACAAGGTCACCATGCGGAGCCGTGCTATCACATTACCGCGGCGCAATGGAGTAGTGTCGTTGCCTACAGCTTCGAGGTAGCCATCTACTGCAGCCGAGATATCCACTGTCACCATGCGAATGCCGAGTTGCTTTGCCAACAACTCGGCATGCTCCAGGCTCTCGGGATTGGAACTACGGTATGGCATCCTCACTCCAATCACGTGCTCCGAACCAAGAGCGCGTGAGGCGAGTAGCGCTGCAAGTGAACTGTCAACACCACCGGACAGCCCGATGAGGCCCCGATTGAATCCCCGCCGGCGGACAACCTCATCCTCGAGAAAGGCCGTGAGCCACTGAGCGGTCAGCTCGCAGTCCATGGCCATGGGAGCCTCGCGCTCATCCGCAACGACTATCGGTATCTCCGCGGGTGCCACCCTTTCCACGAAACGGCTGCCGGTTTCCCCGTCATCGTACTGAGCAGCAGTAGCGGGGATGCCGTCACGCGACCGCAGGAGGTTCAGGAGCTGTACCTCTAGGTCGGCCAGTAGAGGTTGCTCTGCCCGGGCCCTGGTAATCGTCCTGGGATCCAGATCGGCCTGGATGAGAGCCTCTTCGAATATGGGTCCAGCGGCCACGGTATTCCCGTCTGGCCCTACAACCAATGACCCACCCTGGAATCCCTTGCCACCCTCGAATCCAACTAGCTGAACCAAGATCACGTAGACGCCATGCTCCTCCGCCAGACGCTGCACCAAACGCTCCCAGCGGGACACACTGGTGGGACGTGACGGCAGTTCGCGACCCCTTCCCGCCTCCGGGCCGATTCCTCTGGCCGGCGCAGCACTCGGCACGATCAACACCTGCGCGCCATCTAATGCCGCGAGTGTACTCGTAAGCGAGTGCCACGAGTCTTCACATATCAGAATCGCTGCTCGACCCCATCCAGTATCAAAAGCTCGGATCGAGTCACCGGACCGGACAAATCGCCCTTCGTCGAAGACGCCGTACGTTGGCAAGAAGACTTTGCGATGAATGTGCCGGATCTGAGAGCCAGCACCGCCCAGCGTGGCGTACAGCGCGGAATTGTAGTAACGGCTGCGAAACTCCTCGTAGAACCCCACTACTACGTCGAGTTGTGGTGCATGGGAGACGGAGTGCTGTACCTGGAGGTCTTTGAACAGGGCCCCGGCCGGGACTGCCGCTTCGCGCACCCCATCCTCGAGAAAATAGCCCGACATCACGCTCTCAGGAAACACGACCAGGTCCGGGCTTGGCTCCCATGATCTCACGGTTGAAAGCACGCCACCGACACGCCGCAGATTCTCGGCATAGTCATCCTTGGCGGGACGGATCTGTGCGAGGGCCACCCGGATCATGGTCACAGGAGAAGATAGCGGGGCGGCAAGCGTTTAGAGAGGTCGAGTGGTGGTACTGCGACCGAGCTTCCGCCCGAAGCGAAAGGTGATGTACCAGGTGCAGATTGCCCTGATTTCAGTTTGCCAGACAAGGCACTGTTCTACTGCATTACACAACTAACGTGAATCCGGCGGCTGATCCGGCTGCAGATTTCTGAGCGTGTCGGCAGAATCCAATGGGATTGGAATGGGGTTCCGCGGCCGTTCCGTCCCCCCGCTACCCCCGATTGCCCGGCCAACTCCCGCCGATATCGCCACGAGCAGCAGCAGAAGCGCCAACCTTGAGAGACGTCGCTTCACTGACGGATTGAGCTGACGCCTGAGCGCCACATTCTCGCGCCGCAGCACGCTCTTCTCGCTCGCCTTCTCGATTGCCGCACTCAGATGACCGAGATCGACCGGCTTGACCAGGAAATTCTCCGCACCCAACCTGATAGCCTCTACCGCGGTCTCGATCTCGCCCTGCCCGGTGAGCATGATGACCGTCGCCTGCCGGCGGCCCAGGACTTCCAAAACTTCCATGCCCGACATAGTGGGCATCACAAGATCCAGCACCGTTACGTCCGGCCGCACCTTCTCGTGAGTGGCGAGTCCCTCCTCACCAGTAGCCGCACGGTAGACGGTGTGGCCCAGTTTCTCGAAGTAGTTGCCAAGCGACCGCAGGATGCTGGGGTCATCGTCGATGAACAGGATCTTGTAGCTGGCCACAGGTGGACCCTCCTCTGCCTGACTCCTCTACCTAATCGGTATCGGCACGGTGTCGCGAATTCTGGAACTCTCCGGTGGCGCCGTACGTCGAACGGTAGAAATCCCTCACGTCATGTGGGGCGTTGCCACTGAACCGATTGCCAAAGTACCCGTATATGGTCCCCACCAAAGCACCTACCCGTCGCATAATCTCAGTCCAGCTAGACCAAACCTCGTCGTGATCCACCACCTTCTCTGCCTGTGCCATGGAACCCCGGGGTGGGTCGCTCCAACGCACATAGGCGAAATCTGCCGTCGGTGCGCGAGCCAATTCCAACATACGGGATCGACGAATCCAGCGGCCCTCCACCAACGCGGTCGCCACGCGGCGTGCAGACAGTGCCTCCACAATGTCACTCTTGAGCCAGTCCGCATGCCGGAACTCAACTGCCCATTTGAAGCCCTGCGGGAGTGCAGACAGAAAGCTGATGACAGCCGCTCGAGTCTCGTCGGTGGGGGTGAAACCGGGG
>Ga0209536_100001739_pt1 | contig 35690 bp, 36 predicted proteins | sample DeeMarSeWOR28_12_FD_187461 | JGI IMG/M metagenome (GOLD analysis project Ga0209536, IMG submission 187461) | Marine sediment microbial communities from White Oak River estuary, North Carolina - WOR-2-8_12 (SPAdes) (version 2) | ecosystem: Environmental > Aquatic > Marine > Intertidal zone >...
GCCCTATTTGACCGAATACGGATTTTTCTGGTGGCGCGGCCGCGTACACAACTATGATTTTATCTGTGCGATGGGTTGGGGCGGCCAGTTCATTTTTATCTCGCAGGAACTGGACCTGGTCATTGCATCCCGGTGTAACTGGCGGGGTGTCGGGAGTACACGTGCCGGTCAGAACTGGTCTGCCATACTCGATATTATTGTTAATCAGATCGTACCGGCTGTGAACTGATTCAGAGCCCGCAATGAGCCTGAAAATCAAGGATTGAAGGTTTATTCTCCCTTATCGGATTTGAGATTTTTATGGTAATAGACTAAGTTTGCTGAAAATTCATACACGAATAGAAATAAACCACGGAGGAACACGGATCCATTTTACAATTAAGGAAGTTATTAAAAGGAGACTGCTGAAAAATGGCATTTTAGATTTACATTTTTGAGAACTCTCTAATAATAGTTTTTCATGAATTAGTTATTATATATGAGATCGTTTCAATACCCGTGTTCTCCCGTGTAATTCCGTGGTTAATGATTAAAATATGTACATTAAACATACAATAGAACACCTGGCAATGATCATTATCCTGCTGGCATTTGCCGGTATGGTCCATGCATCAGACAGTCTGATATTCATCATCCGGGTTGACGATGTTCAGTCACGGAATAACGCTTACCTGCCGCGCTCGATCAGCGATTTTGAACAGGTGGTTGCCGCACGGGGCGGAAAAGTCACCTGGGCGGTTATCCCGCACCGGCTGATCGAACCACAAAATATGGATGGAACATTGTCTGCTGCACTGCGCCGCTCCGTGGCCGCGGGACACGAGGTGGCACTCCATGGTTATAACCACATCTGTCTGAGCTGCAACTACACCAATCATGAAATGTATTGTACGACCTATAGAACGCATCATAGCTATGAGATACAAACAAAGATGGTTTCAGATGGAATGCAATTGCTCCGGGATTCGCTCTCTGTAACGCCGACGTGCTTTGTGCCACCCGGGCATCAGGCGGACACACTCACCTATCAGGTGCTGCTGGATCAGGGCTTTCAATGGATATCAACAACCGGTACCCCAAAACAGAATATCTACAAGAGACTTTTCAATCTGAGTCCGCAGAGTGATTACACATGGGCATTAAGTAATACCTTTTTCTACAGTCGTTTGGAAGAAACCCTGGCAGATGTGGCGGAGAAAGGGCTGACCCAGGGATACTATTGTCTTCTGCTGCATGATCCGTTTATCCGACCCGGCTATGAGAATGGTCTGGTGATCCGGTGGACCGGTGAATTGCTGGATTCCCTGATCGTTCGGTATGGAGAACGGATCTCATTTAAGACCGTCAGCCAGGCAGCCGAATATTTTAACCGGGTAACCAGTATCATATCGGATCTTCACGATCCGGTTTTACAGACTACATTTGATCTGGAACAGAATTATCCAAATCCCTTTAATCAGACGACGATAATTCCCGTTTATTTACATGCACCGGGAGATATCCGGTTGGATATCTATGATATCCGTGGACGACTTGTTTTTCAGGATAAAAAAGATCGGCTTCATACCGGGAATCAGGTTTTCCATTGGGATGCATCGGACGCTGGCAGCGGTATCTATTTCTATCGGATTGCTTTTACTTCTGCCACCGGATCCCGACATATAGCGACAAAACAGTGCCTGCTGATAAAATAGATTTCACAGATCAGCGGTGTCGCACATTCCCCATCGATAAACTACCTGCTGCCTGCCGCCTACTGCTCCCTGCTCGCTAGTCTCTTTTCCCCGCCTGATGACGCAATTCAGCAGCCATTTCTTTGATCTCAGTCAGATCGCGCTGCATTGCACTCCATCCATACCACAGGGCATAATCGGGATTGGCGTGAAAAGTGCCCTGAAAAGCGCGCATACGGTGTTTGAGGTGCATTTCAAACAGGATCTGTTCGATAACGGTTGGCGCATCATGAAAGGTAAGCAGGTCGGGAAAATCATAACTGTATGATTCAGGCTTCTTTAGAAGTTTGTCTTTATAAAGTTCAGCAATAATGCGTATCGCCTGAGCCAGTAAATGGTCCGCTTCACGGATCATATCATCTCCGCGTTTAAGCTGTTCACCGGCAAAGTTGGCTGAATGGCATTTACTGCAGGTCCCGATCATTTTATTCCGTTCACGATCAAAATCCTCCTGTGTCAGCCTGGCGATATCGGCGGCCTTAACGGCATCAAGGCGGGCAGTGGGATTACCCTGCGGATCGAGCACACCAAGAGCCTGAAGAATGGTAACCTGATCATTCTTCCACTGCTCATCTGCCGGTAAGGGTAATTTTACCGCCAGAAATCCCCACGCAGTGCGGACCTCATGATTCCCTTCCTGCATATGACAATCCTGACAGGTAGGGGCAGGTGTATCTTCGTGAAGTGTCCCATTTTGTTTGAGTAAATAACGAACACCGTGTTTTGAGGATGAATACATCTCCCATTGGGGATGGTCAAATCCCATATGACACGTCTGACAAGCCTGCGGTTGTTTGGCCTCTTTTACCGAAAATGTGTGCCGGGTATGGCAGGCATCACAGGAAGCCAGGCCAAATCCACTGCCTTCTTTCTTTAAATTGGCAATTTCCACTTCATCTTTTAGCCCTATTTTGTGACAGCCCCCGCATCCTTTCATCCCATCGATCAGCGCACCGGGTTGGTAGTGGATGGTTGGCATGGCTTTCATGGCGGTCCAGGCCAGAGCATGTTTTCCTTTTTTGAATTGACTGACCTGGGTGTCATGACAGTCTGCACAGGTCTCGGGCGTAGGGATCTGAACATAGGCGACATCCTCAGCGCTGGTATGCCGGTCTCCGTGACATACGGAACAGGTCACATCATTGCTACTGTGCTTACTGAGTTTCCAGTCTGCAACAATATTGGGTTGTTTCTGATTATGACAGGTGATACAGTCTGAGTCTTCAGCCATTGAAAATCCGGCAAGGAACAGGAAACCGATCAGAAAGACAAAGGTCTTCATAAAATATCCTCCCTGTGTTCAGTATCTGATATTGTAGGTTTGGAAAAGATTTGCTGTTATTCCCCCAAACCAAGATTGTATGATATAAGAGTATTTTGTCTTAAATATAATAAAAATTTTCGGGTTATAAAGATAAAAATGTTACAGCGGATAGAATTTTTGATAAAACGGTCATATATTTAACAAATCACATTATATTTTTTTACTTTCTGCCAATTATTCAAAAAGTTATCATCCTGAATATTAATCTTGTATAACTACAAAATGAGGTAATTGACATGTCTAAATTAAATTTTCTGATCATGATGATCCTCAGCAGTACGATCATGCTGCACGCGATTGATTTCAGGACAGGAGATCGTGTAATAATCGCGGATGCGGATACGATCACAAGTGATCTGTTTGTGGGAGCGCAATATCTTGATGTCCGGGGCTTTGTTGCCGGCGATATCTATGCCGGATGTGAGCGGATCACCATCGACGGGGATGTGCATGACGATGTTCGCGCCGGTGGCAGGGAGATCGTTCTCAGAGGTGTCATCGGTGACGGGGTTATGGCCTTTGGACAGACAATCCTGCTGGACGGAACGGTAAAAGGTGACGTTATCGCTTACGGCGGAGAAGTACGGGTCAGCGGAACCATCGATGGAAACCTGTATATTGGTTGCGCTGCGCTATATCTGGAAGGCGGGCGTGTTGGCGGAAAAATTGATGGCTCTGCAGATAAATCCGAATTGAACGGACGGATAGCCGGACCGGTTCAGATAAAAGGAAGGGAAGTTATCTTTGGTGATCAGTATTCTGCCGGTCAGGGCACCTTTCTGACCCTGAGTCAGGAGCCTGGACCGGACATGAGCGAAAATGCGCCGGAGTATCTTGAAGTTAAGGTAATCCCGCCCGATCCGTTCTATAGGACCGGGTTTTTTTACTGGTCCTTCGTCGCGGCATTTGTTTTTGGGCTCATACTTATCCTGGTATTTAAAAATTTTGTACAGAAATATGTGGCGGTTGCAACAAATCAGGTCGGGATAAATTTTGGCGTCGGTTTTCTGATCCTGGTCGCGACACCGATCTCGGTAGTTGTGCTCCTGATTTTGCTGTTTACGATCCCGACCGCGCTTTTTCTGGGAGCCGCTTATCTTGCTCTTCTGTATGCTTCGACAATATTTGTGTCAATCGTTATCGGCGACCTTATTCAAAAGATATTTTATAAAAAAGGGGAGCGGCTGCTCATCATATCCCTGCTCATCGGATTGATCATTTCCACCTTGCTGGCGGAAGTTCCCTATGTGGGTTGGTTCTTCAGCCTGGTGATCATCTGTTATGGAACCGGCAGTTTCTCAAGATACCTGTGGGGATTCCGAAAAAATGTTGCCCGATCCGGAAAATAAGGATTAAAAAATTAAGGCGGTAAATTTATTGAAGAGTCGGGGTGCCAGCATTATATTTCTCAATTCAAAGCACCAGATCCTGCTGCTGTTGCGAGATAATAAACCGCAAATACCGTTTCCCAATAGGTGGGATCTGCCAGGAGGGCATGTTGAAGAAGGCGAAACACCGGAACAGTGTATTCGACGCGAGATGATGGAGGAGATGGACTTTGAACTGACCGATATCAGATTATTTGATGTATTTGAAATGTCTGACCGTAAAGAATACACCTTCTGGCAAAAGGCAGACTTTGCCATACATGAGATTCATCTCATGGAAGGACAACGGATTAAATGGTTTACGGATTGTGATGCTGCCCGTTTGAACCTTGCTTACGGTTTTAATAAGATCATCGATGATTTTTTTTCACGCCGGCCATGGCGGAAATCAGGTGGCGACAAAACAACAAAGCCGCATACCTCTTCCCTGCGCAAAACTGGATCCGATGCCGCAAATGAGAAGTGACAATGGTCAAAGCAAGCTCATGGTGCGCCGGAACCCTGCGCCATGGCCAACGGTGTTATACTTTTTCACCCGGCCGGAGCTAAACAATTAAACAGTTAAACAATTCAACAAGACCATGTCCAGAGACAATACATACGGTGACCGCATGATCGCCGAACCGGTGATCGAAGTACGCAATGTTTTTAAATCCTTTAAATCAGTCAAGGCCGTGAATGGTGTTGATCTTGGCATCAGACGAGGACAGTTTGTTGCGCTGCTTGGCCCAAACGGTGCCGGAAAGACCACACTGGTTGAAATGATCGAGGGGATCCAGAAACCTGACAGCGGAGAGATCCTGATCATGGGCAAAAAATGGGACGGTCATGAGGATGAATTACACCGCATCATCGGACTTTCACTACAGGAAACCAGGTTTATCGAAAAACTAACCGTTCGTGAAACGTTGAAATTGTTTGCCAGCTTTTACGGCCGGGATGATCGCCGGGTAGATGAAATTATGGATATAGTTGGCCTGGTGGAAAAATCCGGATCTTATGTGGTGAATTTATCAGGCGGACAGCGTCAGCGGCTGGCACTCGGTATTTCTCTGATCAATGAGCCAAGGATCCTCCTGCTTGATGAACCGACAACCGGTCTCGATCCCAATGCCAGGCGGGAGATCTGGCATATCCTTCAACGTTTGAAGAAGGAAGCGCAGACCTCGCTTATCCTGACCACCCACTACATGGAGGAAGCCGAGCAACTCTGCGATTATATCATCATTATTGATCAGGGAAAAATTCTTAAAGAAGGAACAACGGAGCAATTACTGGGAGACGATTCCGCGGGTAAGACTGTGGAATTTACACTGGTTGAGTCCCCAGATGATGTTACCAATACGGTATTTACCGTGGGCAAACAGGTCGATTGGGATCAGGAAAATAAAAAAGGAACAATTATTTTTAACCGGGTCGAGGATGAACTACCGAAATTTTTGTCGCATCTGAACAATCAGAATCTACGGATAAAAAACCTGGAATGCCGCCGCCGAACGCTGGATGATCTTTTTATTACCATGACCGGGAGAAGGCTTAATGAATAGTCTGATCAAAAGCGAACAACTCATCCAGCTGATCTCAGCACATTTTAAGGAATTGATCCGGGAACCGGGTGTATTGTTCTGGGGCATCGCCTTTCCGATTCTCATGTCACTCGGACTTGGGATCGCTTTTACCCAGAAGACGGATGTGGTGCGCAACGTGGCGGTTATTTCTCTGAAAGATATCGGCATCGGGATAGAGAAAATACCACCGCCATTGCGGGATTTTTTTGATCAGCAATGTAAAAAGATCAATTCAGACGAAGGACCGGGTTATTTTGAATATACGATAACTGACCAGAAATTGGGAAATTCGACATTTCACTTTTGGATTACGGATTGGGATGAGGCGATGGTCCGCCTGAAGAGGGGCAACCTGAGCATTATCATTGATGAACTGGATGGAAGAATCCGGTTTCATTTTGATCCCATGAATCCGGATGCCCAGCTAACCTATCTGCAATTGCCTGCACTTCTTCAGGGCAATACCGTACATCCGGATGCCGGAACGGCCCTGGTAGAACCTCTGACGGTCAGCGGAACCCGATATATTGATTTTCTGATCCCGGGCTTGATCGCCATGGGTATTATGATGTCGTGTCTCTGGGGGATCAGTTACGGTATTATTGAAAAAAGGACCAAGAAGTTGCTGCGCCGGATGGTGGCTACTCCTATGCGGAAATCTCATTTTCTGGTTGCCAAGATCGCTGTGCGGATGGTTATGAATTTTGTTGAATCGGCATTATTGTTTCTCTTTGCGTGGCTGGTATTCGATATCAGCATACAGGGGAGCATACCGGCCCTGATCCTGATCTTTATTGCCGGTAATTTTGCTTTTGCCGGGATCTCCATATTCACCTCCTCCCGGACCGCTAACACAGAAATTGGCAACGGACTGATCAATGCGGTTGTCTTGCCGATGATGGTGCTCTCCGGGATTTTCTTTTCTTATCATAACTTTCCGGACTGGACAATCCCGTTTATCCAGAAATTACCGCTGACCATGCTGGCAGATGCCACCCGCAGTGTATTTATCGAAGGGGCAGGATTAACAGAAGTCGCTGTTCCCATATCAATCCTTACCGCCATCGGACTGGTATTTTTTGCATCCGGTCTGAAAATATTTAAATGGCACTAAAGATTGATTTATCAATAAGAATAAGGTGGTGCCCCACCGCTGTAAAACCGATGAAAGGTACTAAGGACGGTATTTAGACTCCCCGTTAAAATGGAATATAAAGCAACAACGGACTGCGATAAAAAAAACGGGTCCGTGAGGACCCGCTGTGCTCTGCACCAACGACCGTGAGGACGGTTTGGAAGGAGGAGGAACGGTTCAGGGCTGTAGAACCGTTTCCTGTTGTAAACTATATGTAATATCGGAAATCAACTGAAAAAAAATGTGGGCAAGCGCACATAATCCGGTAAAAAAACTCCGGTATTTTGCCTTTACCTTTTTTATCCTTTATAGGTCTCATCTGAATAGTTAAAAATTTGACTATTCAACGGGATTCTTCCGTACCACTGACAAAATCCTCAACAGCGTCCAGTATCCGGTCAACATCGGCAACGGTGACCTGTCTGAACCAGAGATTCTGAGGATAGACCATGACATTGGGGCCTTCTTCACAAACGCCCAGACACCCGGTTTGCGAAATCCGGACAGGTACACCGGGCCAGCGCTGTTTAGCACGGCTTTTTAGCTGCAGACGAATCTCGCCGCTGTTGGACGGGGCGCAGGATTTACGATCGCTCATCCGGTCATTCACACAGACCAGAACATGGCACGGATAGGGTGCTTTTCTTTCCGTCAAATTTTCTCCTGTAATAATATTGCCGTAACCTGAACATCTACCGGGTAGTGTAAATGATCCGATTCTTCTGATACCAAATATGAAAGTCCGGAAATTATTTCTTTACACCGGTGACCGTAAGACTGTAAATACCAAAGGTTTCCCGGGCCCATTGTATCTGCTCGGTGTCTGATAAATGTTTGCTCAGCAGATCGCGGGGCAGGTCGATTTTACGTAATTTCCGTACGACTACATCGGTAAAGCCGGCCTCGCTGACCAGGCCAAGATAATCTGTCTGATCAAGTGCACCGGCGACACATCCGGCGTACATTTCGGCAGAACTTCTGATCGACGGAGGCAATGGGCCTTTGGTAACGATATCGGAAACACAAAAGTGCCCGCCGGTTTTGAGCACCCGGTGAATCTCGGCAAATACCCTGGATTTATCTTCTGCAAGATTGATGACACAATTGCTGATAACCACGTGGGCCGTGTCATCGGGAAGGGGCATGGATTCAATATCGCCGTACTGGAATTCGACATTGGTGTAGCCGAGCTTCCGGTTGTTGGCTTTTGCTTTCAGGATCATCTCGTCGGTCATATCAATGCCGATGACCCTACCACTTTCTCCGGTCAGCTGGCGGGCAATAAAGACATCATTTCCGGCACCCGAACCCAGGTCCACTACCGTATCACCGGCTTTGATATCTGCAAACTGGGTGGGCAGCCCGCAACCGAGACCCAGGTCAGCATCAGAGACGTACCCATCGATGGTCGTATATGCCTCACCGATCTTTACATAATCGGATTCATCTGAACAGCAGCCACAGGACTTTTGGGACGACCTGGCAATTTGTCCGTATTTTTCCTTAACGAGTTTTTTTACATCGGCATTTAAAGACATACGACCTCCTGATTGATTATTTTGATGAGATTCCTTCAAACAATTCTGCAAAATTCAGTTTTGCGGCATCGATAGCCGATTGATCGAGGCAGTAGCAGGTTTTAGGGCCCTGGATCTCTCCGCGGATAAATCCGGCATTTTTTAGCTCCTGCAGATGCTGTGATACGGTAGCCTGGGCCAGTGGTAATTGATCAACAAGCTCACCGGTTATACAGGTGCTGCATTCCGCCAGGACCTGCAGGATCCGCAGTCTTGCCGGGTGGGCGAGGGCTTTTGCCATCGTGGACAGCTGGATCAGAACAGGCTCAAAGTGATCGGATTTATTGCGCATCCTCATTACTCCATCGTTTATCGTAAATATACGATAAAAATTTTTTTTGTCAAGTATTTAATTCAGATTTTAAATGCTTTGACCGCCCTTATAAAATATACCGTGGCGGATGCATATTTTGTTAATTTATTCAGACGGTTTAGAATCTGTCCTTCAGCCTGATAAAGTTGCATTCCCTTTGCAAATAACGTATTATAATGGTCACCTACCCGATGATTGTGAATCTGAATCGCACTGTATCTGGCCTGTTGCATAGCATCTGAATGGATAAACGGGATCAAGCAAACTAAATAATTGGGGAAAATCATGAAATCCATGATAATTTTCATGATCATTCTGATTCTTTCAGTCGGTAATTCCCATTCACAAAATAAATCACACGCAATTTTGTTCTGCTGAAATGACCGTTCTGATCATGGTGTGTGAACTATGAACTGTGATTTTTACTCAAGTTTAGGCTTTCCCTGGATATTTCATTGCTGTGCACTGCTGCTGCACGTTTATGATGAAGCTGTAAATGATTTTCTTGGTTTTTATAATCCGGTTGTTAGAAATATCAGGGAAGCAATACCAGGCCTGCCAATCCCTGCATTCGAATATGATATGTGGCTGATCGGCCTGATCACGCTGGTGATTATTTTATTCTTACTGTCACCGTTTGCCTTCCGAAACAGTTACTGGATCCGCATATTCTCGATAATACTTGGCATTTTAATGGTCATTAATGGAGGTATCCATATACTCGGCTCCGTTTATCTCGGTATGATTTTACCCGGACTGTATTCTTCCCCGGTATTGATCCTTGCTGCCGGTATTTTGCTGTGGCGTGCATCCAAACCTGTAGATCAAAAAAATAAATGAGGAGTTTAGGCATGAAACAAAAAACTATGATTATCTGTCTGATCCTTTACGCAGGATTGACGGCGCAATCCCTGGATTATTACATCCCGGCGGGCTTCAATAATCCATTTCTTAAGAGCGGGCAATTTATCACAACTTTCAATTATTATCAGCATCGATCGGTAATGGACAATCAGGAGCAGGAATCTGCTAATTTGTCAAAAAACTGGCAATTTTCCGGTTATCTGGGATTAATAGATGGATTTACCCTCAGAGCCGATCTGTCTTTCTACCCCAGCCAAACGGTTTCAGAAATTGTTTCGGGAGGGGCTGGTGAGAGTAATCATACATCTTATATAAGCCCGACCATTGTGCTCAGTTACCGGCCCACCGGGACACTGGAAATTTTTGGTGATCTTACCTATTCTAACTACACCCGACAACAGGGTCCGCGAACATATTATCAGGATGTGCCGGTCGGCGTCAATCCGGATGGTTCGCTCATTTACGAACGCCGGCCAGTCACCCAACCCGCCTTACCTGATATGGATATCAAATACACTTCGATCAGGATGGGTATTTCATATTATGGAAATCTATGGTAGGTTTACGGAAAAATTTATTTTTAAGAAATGCTGTTGAATCTGTTTTTATATCAGGGATCCCTTATATGCGTAGGATGAATTTTTACCTCTTCGGATTGATCTTCTTGCTGGCCTGCAGTGATGGAAAGATGATCCTGAATGGGAATAATGAAATGGCTTACCGGAAGGCTGCCTGGGAAGGCCTTTTGGAAGAAGATCAAAAAACAGTCACGCATGACTGGCAGAATGCCGGGGTGTCCGATTGCAACTATTATCAAGAGCAGCGAGAGGTGGTTTGCGTGACCTTCCATACAAACCTTGATTCACTTCTCGGACCTATTATCGTTTATATTGAACCGGTCTCACTTGAGGTTCTGGGTATAGCGCCGAGGTTTTAGGGGAATTTTAATAAATCATTTTCCACCGATGATCACGGACATGCCTTTTTCCTCAGATATCTGTTTCAGCACAAGTTGTTTGAAATTTTTATGGGGAGCATGTATTGGAAAATCTGGTTCAGCAAATACTTGAAACCTGGCATACCAATAACCGCATCAATCTTTTGCTTATCGATGCGATCAGCGATGAAGGCATGACCTGCACCCTCTCAAAGCGGGGCGGGCGCAATGTGATCCGCCAGTGGGCGCACCTGCACAATGTCCGGGTCTGGCATCTGGAAAACCGGGCAAAGGATCTGTCGGGCGATCTGCCAAAATTCGAGACCCGCGAAGAACCGGAGCGGAACCTCCTGAAAGCCGCCCTTCTGGCGTCAACCGAGCGCGTGGCGGAGTACCTTGAGCGAGGCATCACCGGGACGGGCAAATCCCGCCACTTCAAAAAGGGGGTAATCGCGACCCTGGGGTATTTTATCAATCACGAAAGCCATCATCGCGGGAATATCATCATTACGCTGAAATTATCCGGTCATCCGGTGTCGCGGGAGATCCTCTATAAGATTTATGACTGGGATAAAATATAGGTCTTATTTGCAGCTCCCCCTTGAGTGATTGATCTGTTAAATACTTGAATCAGTTAATACAGTAGGGGCATGGTGTGCCATGCCCCCAACTGACAAATAAATATACAGATAATGATGATCAGGCGCCGATCGAGATATCATCCGGGAAAAACACCAGATAGATCCGGTCAGTCAGTTGTCTTGCTTCTTCCACCTCCATATCTATTTTTCGTACGCCCATTTCAGATTCGATCCTTTGGAAAACCTCATGCCAGGTCATTATCGTGTCCAACTCCTGCATAAAGGTGTTGAATTGTGCCAGGTCGTTCCTGAACAGCTTGCGCACAATCCTGGCTTTTTCCCTGTCCGGGAACAATGATATAGACGGCGTCAGATCTTTTCTTCTGCGTTCCGCAGTTTTTCTGACCGGTTGAGGTGCCGGTTGCCGTGTCTCACGGCGGAATATGATTTTATTCATGTTATTCTCTCCCGCGTCTACTTGGATGCTTTTAGCGCCGGATCTTTCTTTGTTTCCGGTTTTTTTTCCGGTTTGATCGCCAGCCAGGCAAAATAGATCATGAGCCATACAAAAAAGCCGCTGGCGGCAATAATAAATGCTATTTTGAGAAATTCACTCATAGTAAATCCCCTTATAAAATTGTCTTTTAGATTAGGATATTTAAAGATATTAGTTGAAGATATAAGTATCACCCGTCGGAAGTTTGGGCGCTGAGTGAGATCTTATAGATACTGATCGGATGATTCAGGGTCAGGTCATTATGCCGGTCATAGCTGAACTCATTTTGCCAGAGCTGCTGCTGATGATGGGATTGTTTTATAAATCCGATATATATCACAGGCAAAGGCGTGTTTGTTGTTTTTACGGGCTGAATATAGGGTAATAATACCCCGTCCGAAGGCAGGTACAGTACCGGGATTTGTTTCCCAGATAATGAGACAACCACTTTATTTGAAAAAACAAGATCTGGCGCACCGGTCATATGCAAAAAAACAATTGCTATGAAACAAAAAGCCCTGAGACGATTGAACATGATATTTGAATCCTGCAAAAATGCGTCATACAATACGAAAAAACGGGGGTGGTTGCAAGAGGGATTTTAGATCCGGATGCGGCAATCAGGAAGATCTTTAACAGATCACTGTTTATATCTTTTTTTATTATATCGTTTGTGTTAACACATAGTCAGGATAGGACAGCTGAAAAATATTGTCACTGGATTAAACCATGAAAGTGGTTCTACTATTTTTTCTTCCTGTTATCCGGTCCGACACAAAAAACCATGTCACTTTTTTTAAAAAACATGCGTATGTTCAGTAAATTTTGCACGCATAATTAAATTAACCTGCATCTGTCCGATAATAAGGAAATATTGGGGAATTAAACATCATTTTATATGAGTCGCATTTCTGATATAGTTGAAAAAAATACCGTTACTTCCGGCAGGAGAAAGGTATCCCAACGCCAGGCCATCGATCAATGGCTGTTGGATATGACGCTTGGTTTAATGCACACGGCACCCGAAAAGATCGGTGAAATGATCCGCAGCATTCTTAACGATATCGGGATCTATACCGGATGTGATCGTGTTTATATGTATGAATTTGAACACGATGCTCGCCTGCTGACCCTGAAACATGCCTGGTATCAGGAGGGGGCGGGTGAAAAGATCACCAGCATCAGCCAGGTGGACCGCGAGGAATTTAAGTGGATGATCGAACCGATCAGGCAATTCCGGACGGTCAGGATTGTAACGCCTTCGGATATTCCCGCAGGGGCCAAAGCGGTTCGATATATCATGCAGACTGAAAAGACCATGTCGATGCTTTTGCAGCCGATCGGCCGGGGAAGTGAAGTATCCGGTATCCTTGGGGTGGATATTGTTAAAAAGCCGAAAGTATTTACCGACGATACAATTTATATCCTGGACCGAATGGCGCGGATCATTGGCGGGGCCTTGAATTCCGGCAGTGCCGAGCGACATGAGATGGCTATGGAGCAGCGGTTTAAAACGCTCTTTTCAGCCATCGAAGATGTGGTGTTTATCTCGACACCCGATGGACGGTTCCTGGAGATAAATCCGGCGGGTGCCAAGCTTTTCGGTTATCCCTCTATACATGCCCTTTATCAGATCGACATCGGCCGGGATCTTTACCGGAATATTGCCGATCGTCAAACCTACCAGGAGATCATGCATACCAGAGGGCAGGTCCGCGACTATGAGATCCGTTTAAAACGTCAGGATGGTGAAAAGATCGTGGTCCAGGAAACCTCAACGGTCGTTCGTGACCGTAACGGCAACATCACAGCCTACCAGGGGATCATGCGGGACGTCACGTATAAGCGTCATCTCGAGGAACAACTGCTCCAGGCACAGAAAATGGAATCTATCGGCATGCTGGCCGGGGGGATTGCCCATGATTTCAATAATATTCTGACGACCATTAACGGTTATGCCGAATTGATGCAGATGCAGATGGATCCTTCTGAAAAGTTCTATAACAATGTGCGCAACATCATCAAAGGCGTAAAACGCTCGGAAGATCTCATCAGACAATTGCTTGCCTTCAGCCGCCGGCAGATGATTGAACCCAAGGTCATTGACCTGAATAAAGAGATTACCGATCTGCACAGTATGCTGCGTCGGCTGATCGCTGAGGATATCCGGTTTGAACTGGAACTCAGTGAAAAATCGGTACATATCAAGGCGGACCGCATTCAGTTGCAGCAAATTCTGGTAAATCTGGTCGTCAATGCCAATCATGCGATCAAGAAAATGAAAACGAACCGCGTGAATCAGATAAAGATCATTACCGAAGACGTAAAATTGTCAAAGGATTTTGTAGCCATGAATCCGGGCAGCCGCGAAGGCAGGTTTATTCTGATCGCCGTACAGGATACGGGTGTCGGAATGGACGAGGATACACGCTTGAAGATATTCGAACCGTTTTTCTCCACTAAAGGTGAAGGTGAAGGAACCGGCCTGGGACTCGCCACCGTATACGGGATCGTAAAACAGAACAAAGGAAACATATACGTGGATAGTGTTCCGGGGAAAGGCAGTACCTTTAATATCTATTGGCCTCTGAGCGAAGATTCAAATGTTACCGTTACCCGGATCGAAACGGAGATCCAGTTTAAACAGCGGACAGAAACCGTTTTGTTCGTGGAGGATGATGTCAATGTTCGTAATCTGGCCTGTAATGGATTGCGGACATTTGGATATAAAGTTTATGAAGCGGCAAACGGTCTTGATGCCGTCGAAGTCATCAACCGTCATAACCTGCGCGACAGGATAGACATCTTGATCTCGGATATTGTTATGCCTGAGATGGGTGGTGAAGATCTTGCCGAATATGTAAATAAATTAAATCCTGCCATAAAAATACTGCTCTGTTCCGGTTTCACGGACAGCCGCGTAAGCCTTGAAAGCGATACCCGCGGAAATAATCACGCTTTTCTGGCAAAGCCCTACACGCTCAAGGACCTTGAAAAGAAAATCAGAAGCCTGCTGGAAGAACAGCAGGCTTGATATTGAATTGCCGGAGGATCCCTGCTCTTTTTCCATGGATCACCTGCAATCCATACCGATAGCATGCTTTCTGATACACCGCCGGATAAAATGGAAGTTTTCCTGCGCCCGAGACTGAACCCGCCTTATGTCCCTGGGTTGAATACGGAATAATTGATGTCGGACCTTCCGATATTCAGTTTGCGTTTCGGCGTGTTCCCTTTAGTATACCGGATTTCCTGAGTGTATTACATGAGAGTGATCTGCCGGCAAAAAAAATGGTGGATCAGGCAGTATATGTCCTAAGCGGATCCTTCTGTGCAGAGGCTCAGAACCGGGAATATTTGGTCCGGTGTCCTCATTTTATGGTTGTGAAAAATGTATACAGGAAGATGAATGTATGACCAAAATCAAAAGTCTTTGCGATCTGGACAAAAAAGAGATCGAAAAAAATCTGATTGAAATCATCCCGCTGGTTATCAAACCCAAATATATCTGTACAAAATGTGCCCGCGTGGCCAATAGCGAAGATCTGCTTTGTAAAGCGGTCAAGATCAAAAAGATCATAAAATAAAAGATCAAAGGTTAAAACCACTTTCCTTCTTTTCCCTTGATCCCGGTGGGAGCCGGGATGGTTTTCAATCAGGGAGTGCTCACCGATTCAACCACCCAACAGTCAGACAATTCAATAAAAATTTTTGCCGTAAACAAAAAAGTCCGATCATAAACCAGGTTTTTTCTGTTCGGAATTTAAATTATGTAGTAACTAAAACTTCTGACCTGCGTAATATTTTGTACCGGGATTAATCAGGAGGAAGGCATGAGATCTTTTACGGTTTTTTTGTTTACTATTGGTTTTTTAGCCTGCAGTGAAAATGTGCAGTTCCAGGAAATTAACCTGGCGAAAGCCCTGGAAGAGGCCAAACAATCGAACAAAAAAGTATTGATCGATTTTTGGGCCGACGGGTGAGGCGGCTGTATCTTACTGGACCGTGATGTCTTTCAGAATGCCGGAATGGCAGATTTTATCAACGATAACTATATTTCCCTCAAAGTCAACGGGCAGGAAGGGATCGGAGCGGAATATAAAAATAAATTTAATGTGGTCGGTTATCCAACCGTTCTGCTGCTTACCGCCGGTGGGGAAGAGGTTGAACGTCTCTTTGGCTGGCAGAACGAACCCGAAACCTATTTCCAGCTCCTGGTGGATTATACGAATGGCGTGAACACCGTTGAGGATCTGCTGGATGATTATGCGGCACAGCCGGATAATATTGAGCAGAACTATCGTGTCGCCCGGCGCAGAATGGACCGGGGGGAAAGGTGGCTGACACGACCCTATTATGAAAAAATACTGGTCCTGGATCCTGAGGATCAATTTGGCTACGGTATCGAGGCAAAAGGGACGCTGGCGGTGCTCGATCTGTATGAGAAGGATGATGACCACCCGATCCGTTCACTCCTGCGGGGAAACCGTGACGCTGTACAACTGACCAAAGGCTATGATGTTCTGATACGGTACTATAAGCATAAAGAAGAAGGGCAAAAAGTACTGGGTGCATATGATTCCGTACTGACATATCTCCCGGATGACACCGGATTTCTCAACGGGTATGCCTGGTATGTTTATGAACAGAAAATCGAGGCGCGGTATGCACATGCCATCACCTGTGCGGAAAACGCCGTTCGGATAAAACCGGAAAAAGCCAACATCTGGGATACGCTTGCCTGGCTGGAATATGAGACAGGTCAGACAGAAAAGGCCATCGTACACATGGAAAAGGCCTGTGCGCTCGATCCGGAGAGAGAATACTATGCCGAAAATCTGGCCAGCATGAAAAATTCCCGTAAAGATCAGAGGAATCAGGATTAAAACCTCAGGCCGGATAGCCCTGCCGGCTAAAAAATAATGGTTTTCTATTAACCCGCCATTTATATTGCATGCATTATGGGTCTGTTCTTCAGATCGATTCAGATCCAATGATCGATCTGCACCACGCCGATCAGGATCTGTTTAGGACAGGCGCAGATTTATACCACACTTTTCCCGTACTAGCCGGAGCTTGATAAAAAAAAGGATTAACCCATGTCCGATGCAAATTCATTAAATGATCAGGAAGGCCGCTTATTTTCATTGGATTTTTACCGCGGATTTACGATGTTCCTGCTGATTGCTGAGAGTACGCATTTATTTGAACTGCTGGTTGATCCTTCCTTAAATGGAACCCTCCTTGAGCAGATAGGATGGCAATTTCATCATCATCCCTGGAACGGTCTGCGTTTCTGGGATCTGGTTCAACCTTTTTTTATGTTTATTGTTGGGGTGGCACTGCCATTCTCTGTCGGAAAGCGGCGGCAAAGGGGGGACAGCAAGGGGAGTATATTAAGACATGCATTGCAAAGATCATTTCTGCTGCTGGTTTTTGGATGGGCGGTATATTGTATCCGCCCGGGATATATCACTTTTGAATTATGGAATGTACTGGCGCAACTGTCGTTCACCTATCTGGTGGCCTTCTTAATGATGTCAAAACCGGTCCGCGTGCAGATCGTATTTACCGTCGGCCTGCTGCTGCTGACGGAATCTCTGTATCGCCTGTGGCCCGTCCCCGGATTTGACCAGCCCTTTGTGCCGGATAAAAATTTTGGTTCCTATATTGACCTGCTTTTGATGGGAAAATTATCCGGCGGTCACTGGGTTGCCTTCAATGCCGTCCCGACAACCGCCCACACTATGTGGGGGGTATTGGCCGGGCAATTGCTGAAGAGTGAGAAACCGGTCATGCAAAAGGTCAGAATATTAATCATTACCGGTCTTTTGGGAATCTTCCTCGGTTATGCACTCGATCCGGTCATCCCGATCATTAAGCGGATCTGTACCACTTCATTTGTCATTGTAAGCGGCGGGTGGTGTCTGCTGGCCCTGGCACTTTCCTACTGGCTGGTTGACATCAGAAAAATACAGAAAATACCACATTTTTTTGCTATCGTGGGGATGAACTCATTATTTATTTATCTCTTTGCGGAGACAAACGGCACTGCCTGGGTGCAACAGCTGGTGGTTCCCTTTACCAATGGCCTGTTCGGGTGGATGGGATCTCTCACCAGTGAAATCATTACGGCGGGTCTTGTATGGTTTCTGCTCTGGTATATTTGCTACTTTCTTTACCGGAAGCGTGTTTTCATTAAAATATAACGACTTATGAACAGACACGGAATAACTTAACCGGTGGTAGAATCTATCCCGATAATATATTCATCCGGGGCAGACCAGTTTGAAAAATAGTCTTGACGAATAGCCTTTTCTATTTAAGATGTTGGAAATTTTATCTGTTGTATTTTTGTTCCACGCCCCGTGAATAGCTTTTTTCCGGCATAATTTACTGCATTCTGATCAGCCAGCATTGCAGGATTGATAATCACTTTTCTGGAGTAAAATGTGTCTCCAAAAATGGAACGCCTGTATTCTGTAGATATTTTACGTGGCCTTGCTATGATAATTATGGCGCTCGATCATGTGCGCGATTTTTTCCATTATGCACGATTTGATCCGCTGGACCTAACCCGGACCACGGCAATTCTGTTCATTACCCGCTGGATAACCCATCATTGTGCACCGGTATTCGTTTTTCTTGCGGGCACCGGCGCGTTTTTAGCTCTGTCACGCGGAAAATCGGAAAAAGAGCTGGCCAAATTTTTGCTTAGCCGGGGTATATGGCTGATATTTTTGGAACTCTCCGTCATAAGACTGGCCTGGTTCTTTAATTTTGAATTTACGCAGGTTTACGCAATGGTCATCTGGGCGATCGGGTGGTCGATGATCGCCCTGGCCGGATTGATTTTTTTACCCAGGTGGGCCATCGCAGTCGCAGCCTTCGGTATGATAGGCTTACATAACCTTTTTGACCAGGTAAGTCCGGCCGATGTGGGAAGTCTGGATCGGCTTTGGCAGATATTGCACATCAGGAGTTACATGGATTTGGGAACAGGTATACGGCTGAATATTATATATCCTTTGATCCCGTGGATTGGCGTCATGGCCGCCGGATATTTGTTTGGTGGATTTTTGCTAACAGAGAAAAAAATCCGCAACCTTCGGCTGTACCTGCTGGGAGGTGGCTTGATTGTTGGTTTTATTGTCTTACGCGCCCTGAACATCTATGGCGACCAGCACCCCTGGTCGGTGCAGGAAAATTTGTTAAAGACATTTTTATCCTTTATCGATACACACAAATATCCTCCCTCGTTACTATATCTCATGATGACACTCGGTCCGGCGATATTGGTGATGCCCTGGCTGGATAACTGGCGCGGAAAGATCGGGGAGTTTGTCCGGGTATTCGGACGTGTACCACTTTTTTATTATATCCTGCATTTGTATCTGATCCATCTCATGGCTTTAGTACTGGCCTGGATCACCATGCCGGATGTTGGTTTTATCTTCGGCCCGTTTCGCGCATTTCCGCCCGCATGGGGCTTCTCACTCTGGACAGTGTATCTGGTCTGGATTTCGGTGATCATGATATTATATCCACCGAGTAAATGGTTTGCTGAACTTAAACAAAAAAGACGGGATAAATGGCTGAGTTATCTGTAATCTTTCGCTGCTGCCTACTGCCTGCTGCCAACAGCAATCTTTCATCCCTTCTCCATTTGCCACTACCTTAGGGTTTCCAATTCTCACCCCGCCAGGCCATGTCCCAGAACATCCACTCATACCGGCAGGAAGTTATAAAAATATCTTTAATATGTTCCAGCTGGGCCGGCGTCATGCCGGTAGTGATATTGTCCAGCAGACTGAACCACCAGTTGACCATGTCCCGGAATTCGGGAACCGCATAGGTCATGAGCCAGGATTTATAGCGATGGGTATCCGGAATAATTCTGCCTTCGGTAAAATGTGCGCCGATTTCCACATAGACCCAGCCGCAGGGCAGAATGGCGGCCAGGGCTTCGGCACAGGTTCCGCCGTGGGTGTAACGGATCAGATGATCCACATATGCTTTACAGGTGGGGGCCATTGGGATTTTCAGGGCGTCATCAATACTGATGCCGAATGGACCAAAGTATTGTTCCTTCAGCATCGATTCGATTTTGAACGATTCACGGGCCGCTTCAAGCATGGCAATGATGTCATTGACGTCGGGCAGCAGGGGCGCGGTCCAGGCCATGGCCCTCGCATACTCAACGATATACAGTGTATCCTGGATCATATAGAATCGGAACTTTTCCAGCTGCAATGTCCCATCGCCCAATCCTTTTACAAAGGGATGATCATACTGGGCCTTCAGAATTTCACCGGCCCCTGATTTTAATGATTCGGAAAATTTCATGATTTTCTCCGGAAATTGATCAATGTCACTGCATATTTGTTTTTAATATAAGATATTTTTTGAATGCAATTACATACTTCGTGATATGGACTGAATTAATGATGAGCAAGAAATAATTTTCAGCGTAAATCGATTATAGAAATGATATGTTCAAGAGAACGAAAATCAGTTTAATGTTTCTTAGTGAAAATAGAAGTTATATATTGCTGTTTTGCATAACAATAACAGGTCATAACCAGGAATGGGTCAAGTGAAAATATACCGATCGATTTTTATAACTGCTCTGTTTTTTGTCATTCCTGTTGTCAATGGGAATGCCAGTAATCTGTCGACGGATATTCTGGTCGGTTACAATAGCGGCCTGGGTATTCAGGTAAACGGCATGGTGTCCGATTTTGCCAAAGGATTTCCCATGAACCTCTCGCTGGGTGTTGGATACACCAGCCTCAATCCGGGTAATGCGGCAGATGCCCGGCGCATTTTTATTAATGACGCTACCAATGGCGATCCTGAAAAGAGCGGAAGCCGGTGGGATCTTCGGATGGATTTTCATTACAAGGTAGACTGGCTTGCCCTGCAGCGGGGATATCTTTATGGAGGTCTCCGGTATACCTCGTTCACCGGTAACTTTAAGTTTATCGGTGGCAATGAGGATTTTGATATCACCAGTAATCATTGGGGGTTAGGGATCGGCGCCAAGGCTTTTTTTGAAATGGGAAGCCAGTTTGATCTTGTCGTCTCTACCGGTTTCGATTATTTTTTTGCCAGTACCCTCAGTGGTCATGATACATCCTACAGCCCTGACGGTGAAAACGTGAATCCGCGCAGGGATTATACCTATGATACCGCGGACAACGCGATCAATCAACCAAAACTTGAATATCTCCTGATGCTTGGAATCAATTATCGTTTTAAATAAGGTGCCGTGTAATTTTAAATTGTATTACCTTTATTCAAAACATGAATCGGTATGCTTACAACTGGATTCCGGGGGAGATAACAATTGACTCGCTGTTCTTGTCCCGAACGATTGGAATGACGCCCCGCTTGTCCTTGCCTGAGGCTCTTCGATAAAATAATTTGGATAAAAATATTGTTGACAGAAGGTGCTTTATGGTTTATATTAAGACAAAAGACTCTTAATACTTGAAACAGGTGCAAATGTGCTGTTGTCAAAAAGTTGTGTGTATGGTATCCGGTCAGTGATCTATCTGACGATGCAACACAGCCAAAATTTTGTTCAGATAAAGGAAATATCCGAGAAACTTGCGATATCGTTTCATTTTCTGACCAAAATATTGCAGGTTCTCAGTCAGAATGGACTGATACTTTCATTTAAAGGTCCGAAAGGTGGCGTGAAACTGGCAAAACCACCGTCGGAAATTTTCCTGTTTGACGTTGTGATCACACTTGATGGGCCTGATATATTTGAAGAATGCATCCTGGGGCTCCCCGGGTGCAGCAAGCAGGAGCCCTGTCCCATGCACAGTGAATGGACTCTGCAGCGGGAAGGAATTAAAGCAAACTTTAAACAAACCAGCTTTGCCTATCTGGCGGATAAGATCAGAAAAGAACATTTACGGCTGACCGATATTTCATGATAAAATAAAGGAAAATTTTTTTAAATATAAATAAGATAAAATACTCTTTAATCTTAAAAGTATGGAGATATGATATGAAGGCTTTATGTCTGTCTTTGATATTGTTTTCACTCCTGCTGGCAGGTTGCGGCGGAGGTGGTGATGAAACCAGTAAGCAGCCGGACACCGGCAAGACCAACGAATACGGTTTGACCGATTTTGAAATGACCTATGGGATTGGTCCGGTTAAAAAACGATTGTTTCTGGGGCAAATCAATAAAGCACTGGCGAAAAAGGGTGAAAACATCTTTGCGACCAAATGTGCGCCATGCCATAAGCTGGACGAACGGTATATCGGTCCCGCGCAGCGTTATGCCACCGAACGCCGGCCACCCGAATATCTGATGAACATGATGTTGAATCCGGACGAGATGGTAAAGCGTCATCCGGAGGGTAAGAAACTGCTCGCTGAATATCTTTCCCCCATGACATACCAGAATATAACCGAGGAAGATGCCCGCAATGTCATTGAATATTTAAGGCTGACGGCTCAGGAGGGTCATGAAAATAATATTCCGGAAGTGCCCCTCTATAAAAATCAAATCCAAAAACCATAGCATAAAGGAGACAATCCCATGTCAGGAATAAATAACAGGAAATTGGTCATTGCAGTGATCGGATTAATCATCCTGATGCTTACCCTGATCGGCTGTCCGGCCCAGCAGAGTATGGTCGGAACAGACGATGCAGCACAGAAAGTATATGTAGCACCCGGAACCTATGATGAGTTCTATGCATTCATGTCCGGGGGATTCAGTGGGCAGGTCACGGTGCATGGACTGCCATCCGGCCGGTTGATCAAGACCATTCCGGTATTTTCGGTTTTTCCGGAAAACGGTTACGGTTTCTCAGAAGAAACAAAACCAATGCTCAATACATCCTTTGGTTTTGTACCCTGGGATGATGCCCATCATCCCGAGCTGTCACAAACCAGTGGCACTCCCGATGGCCGCTGGCTGTTCATCAATGCCAATAATACAACCCGGGTTGCAAGAATAAATCTGGCTTCTTTCGAAACAGATGAAATTATTGAAATTCCCAATGCGGCCGGAAATCATGCATCACCGTTCGTTACCATGAATACCGAATACGTTGTAGCGTCAACCAGATTCAGTGTGCCTATTCCGCAAAAAGATGTACCGATATCTACTTACAAAGAAAATTTTGATGGCACGATAACTTTTATTCGGGTGGATCCTGAGAGTGGCAGAATGACAATAGCTTTTCAGATCATCGTCCCGGGATTTAATTATGATCTGGCACACGCGGGTAAAGGTCCCTCCCACGGCTGGGCATTTTTTACTTCCTATAATACGGAACAGGCAAATACGCTCCTTGAGGTCAATGCTTCACAAAATGATAAGGACTTTGTTGCTGCGGTGAACTGGAAACTTGCAGAACAATACCTGGCCGAGGGGAAAGCGAAAGATATGTCGGCCAGTTATGTAAACAACCATATGAATGGATCATCCCGGATTGTAGAAACAGAAAAACATACATCGGTAAAAGTACTCAGTCCAAAAGATTGCCCGGGTCTGATATATTATCTGCCAACACCGAAATCTCCCCACGGCGTGGACGTAGATCCAAGCGGCGAATATATTGTTGCCGGCGGGAAACTGGCCGCCGTGATCCCGGTCCACTCTTTTTCCAAAATGCAAAAAGCGATTGAAGACAAATTATTCGAAGGTGATGTGGACGGAATTCCGGTGCTTAAATATGAATCTGTGGTGGCCGGAGAAGTTCAGAATCCCGGTCTCGGACCGTTACATACCGAATTCGATGGCAAAGGATACGCTTATACTTCTGCTTTCATCTCCTCCGAAATCGTAAAGTGGAAACTCGGAACCTGGGAAGTCGTAGACCGGATCCCCACATATTATTCTATTGGTCATCTGATGATCCCGGGAGGTGACAGTCAGAAACCGTGGGGTAAGTATGTGGTTGCTCTCAATAAAATAACCAAAGACCGATATCTGCCGACAGGACCGGAACTTGCTCATGCGGCACAGTTGATCGACATCTCCGGTGAAAAAATGAAACTCCTGCTGGATTTTCCGACCATGGGTGAGCCGCACTATGCCCAGGGAATTGCAGCGGAACTTCTCATGAAAAATCAGACCAAAATGTTCCCGATTGAAGGAAACACACACCCGCAGGCGACAAAAAGTGAAGCGGAAAGTCGTGTCGAGCGGAAAGGAAATGAAGTTCACGTCTATATGACTACAATTCGTACACATTTTTCCCCGGACAATATTGAGGGGATCAAACTGGGCGATAAGGTTTTCTTTCACGTTACGAATCTGGAGCAGGATTGGGATGTGCCGCATGGATTTGCCGTACAGGGCGCTTTAAATGCGGAATTATTGATCATGCCCGGCGAAACCAGGACACTGGTCTGGGAACCCGCAAGGGTTGGCGTTTTTCCCTTCTATTGTACAGATTTCTGCTCAGCGCTGCATCAGGAAATGCAAGGATATGTGCGTGTATCTCCCGGGAATAGTAGTGTCGCCATCACGTATGGCACAGGTAAATAAAATGTATGGGGGCGAAAAAGCCCCCTTCATTTTTTTGAAATGTAAAGGTTGATGCGATGAGGAAAATTGCGAAACGGTTATTCGCGGGTGCTGCGTTATTATTGATTATAACATATTTTGTTCCACTCTGGAGTATCAGCCTGGAGGCACCCCAATACCCGGAGGGCATAGGCTTGTATATCTGGGTCAATAAAATCACCGGTAAGAATCCGCACGACCTGAAAAATATAAATGGTCTGAACCATTACATAGGCATGAAGGAAATTCACCCGGAGTCAATTCCGGAATTACGTGTCATGCCATGGATTTTAGGCTTTTTTGTTGTCTCAGGCCTGGTGGGATCAATCGCTTTTCCTCAAAGGTTCCTTTCCTTCTGGTTAGCTTTGCTGATCCTGATCTCTGTTATCGGTCTGGTGGATTTTTATGTATGGGAATATGACTATGGCCATGATCTGAATCCGAAAGCAGCAATCAAAGTACCCGGAATGAGCTACCAGCCACCCCTGATAGGATCAAAGCAGTTGTTGAACATGCGGACAAGTTCCTGGCCTCATATCGGAGGTTGGGCAATTCTGATCTCAATAAGTCTGGCGGGGTTTGCGCTGTTTTACGACAAGAAAGAAATCACGGCATAACCTGACGGATAAAAGCAGAGATCCCAATTTCAGGAATTTTTTAAAATAATTTTATAATCCAGGTTTAAAGGTCGTACTGAAAGATGAAGTACAGGAAAAATAAAATATACCTCGTAAGAGTTTTGATCGCAACATTTCTAATTACAGGTATTTTATCATGCACGCCCGGACCGGAACCCATTGCGTATGGACAGGATCAGTGTGTATACTGTAAAATGATCATTTCGGAACGGGGATATGGGGCCGAACTGGTAACTCAGAAAGCGAAAGTATATAAATTCGATTCGGTTGAATGCCTCACAGCATTTTATCTTAGGCAGGATATTGAGCCCAACGGGATTCATAGTATGTGGACGGTTCATTTTTCACAAGGAGACAAATTAATTGAAGCACAAACATGTATTTACCTGCACAGCGATGGTTTACGCAGTCCGATGGGATTAAACTTAACCGCATTCATGGACCGGACCGTGGCTGAAGAGATGGCAGCTAAGTATGGCGGCAGGCTCATTTCATGGCAGGAAGTTCAGGAACTGGTCAGGGAAAAATGGATCGACAAAAATTAAAATTTTCAGTTATCATCCTGCTCCTGCTGTCACTTTTTTTATCCATCGGACAGGCAGAGGTTTTTGAGGTGTTTCCGGGAGAAAGTGTAAAGGATGGGCTTGATCGATCGGGCAAAGGTGATACTCTGTGGATACATGGAGGATATTTTTACGAACACGGTATCGAGATAGTCAAGCCGGTAACCATGATCGGGGAAGATTCTCCCATAATCGACGGAGAAGGCAAGTATCATATTTTAACCATCAGATCCGACAGTGTAAACATCCGGGGGATTGCCTTTCGTAATGCCGGTATCAGTTTTATCAATGAAAATGCGGCGATCAAGTTGTCCGACGTCAGCAATTGTTCCATTACCGGAAATAGGTTCGAAAATAATTTTTTTGCCATCTATCTGGCCAATGCATCGGATTGTGTAATATCTCAAAACCAGATCAGGGCAGAATCCCAGCGGGAAACCAACTCCGGAAACGGGATCCATCTATGGTACTGCAGAAATATATATATTGATAGCAATACGATCACCGGACATCGCGACGGGATCTATATGGAGTTTGTGGAAGAAGCTGAAATTGTAAATAATCAGAGCGAGCACAACCTGCGGTATGGTCTGCATTTTATGTTTTCAAATTCCTGTAAATATAACCGGAACATTTTCAGACATAATGGTGCGGGGGTAGCGGTCATGTATACGAGATCGGTGATCATGACCGAAAATCAATTCGAAGAGAATACCGGTCCGGCATCCTATGGACTGCTGCTCAAAGATATCAGAGACAGCCGGATCGAAAACAATATTTTCCGGCGGAATTCAGTGGGATTATATACCGAGGCTTCAAACAGGATATCGATCAGGTATAATCTATTCCAGAATAATGGCTGGGCGGTAAAAATAATGGCCAATTCAATGGATAATGCATTTACCCGGAATGATTTTATCGGCAATGCTTTTGATGTGGCAACCAACAGCCGTCAGAATTTTAACATTTTTGACGGAAATTATTGGAGCAGATACAAAGGATATGATCTTGACCGGGACGGGACAGGTGAATTGCCGTTCAGACCGGTCCGCCTTTTTGCGCTGATTGTCGAGAACGAACATACTTCGCTGGTGTTGCTGAAAAGTTTTTTTATTGATCTGCTGGATCTTGCTGAATCCATATTCCCGGTGCTTATTCCCGAGACATTGATTGATCATAATCCGCAAATGAAAAGAATATTATGATCGAAATTATCCAAATAAAAAAAAGATTTGGCCGGTTAACGGTTCTGGATGACCTGAATTTGCATATCGGGCGTGGAAAAATTACCGGGATTGTAGGGCCGAACGGATCAGGTAAAACAACCCTGATAAAATCAATCCTGGGGTTGGTGCGACCCGACCGGGGCAGCATAATTGTCGCTGGCCAGGTGTTGAACGGAGACTGGCAATATCGAAAAATGATCGGTTACATGCCACAATACGGTAAATATCCTGAAAATCTGACCGTTGAGGAGATAATCTCAATGGTGAAAAACCTGAGAGATGAACCGGGAAATATTGACCGGGAATTGTATGACCGTTTTGAGCTTGACCGGGAGAGATCTAAAAAAATACATACATTATCAGGTGGGACAAGGCAAAAACTGAGTGCCGTGATCGCTTTTCTTTTTGACCCGGATTTACTGATCCTGGATGAACCAACGGCCGGACTGGATCCAAGGGCAAGCAGTGCACTTAAGGATAAAATTCTAAAGGAAGGGACAGAAGGTAAAACGATCATCATTACCTCGCATATCATGAGTGAACTTGAAGAATTATGTGATGAAATTGTCTTTATTTTAGGTGGTAAAATTAAATTTCAGGGTTCGGTCCAGAATATGATTGAAAGCACGCGGGAATTTAAACTAGAGCGTGCCGTTGCCAGCATGATGGAGCGTATCTCCGAATGAAAGTCATAGTGAAAATCGTCAGGTATGTACTGCAGGATGTTTATCGTGGTAAATGGCTGATTATATACGGGTTATTGTTCTGGTTGATGACCGATCTGCTCATGCGCTTTGGAGGGAACTCCTCACAGGTTTTCATGAGTCTGATCAATGTCATACTGATCTTTATTCCCCTGATCAGTGTTATCTTCGGGACAATATACCTGTATAATTCACGCGAATTTATTGAAATGCTTCTGTCGCAGCCCGTAAACCGGAAACATCTCTTTTTCGGGATGTACATTGGTATCGTAATCCCCCTGATATCCGGATTTGTTGCCGGGATTGGCATTCCGCTGCTTTACAGCGGGATTCAAAGCCGGGCAGATATTATTCCGCTGAGCATATTACTGGGTACCGGTATCGTCCTGACTATGATCTTTCTGGCAATGGCTTTTCTGATTTCCCTGGGAACGGAAGACCGGGCGAAAGGTTTGGGATACGCCATACTTATCTGGTTGTTTTTTACTGTGATATATGACGGATTGATATTAATTTTAATATATTTGTACAGTGAATATCCATTGGAGCATGCCACTATAATCATGAGTCTTTTAAATCCGATTGATCTCGGTCGCCTTCTCATCCTGATGCAATTTGATATTGCGGCCATGCTGGGTTATACGGGAGCCGTTTTCCAAAAGTTCTTTGGCAGCCTTTATGGTGTGCTCATCTCAGGATCGATGATGCTTATCTGGATAACGGTACCCCTGTACAGCGGGTTAAGAATATTTTTACGTAAAGATTTCTGACGGGAATTATAAGTGAACAATCAACAGATACTTCAACAAAGATTTTCGAGATTACCGTTGCTCATTTTAGCCATCATGTCATTGGTCACTGCTATATGGTTCGGTATACAGCGATCGGGTGTTGCATTACCCCTCTATTCGCCTGCTTTTGTACTATCCCATGGTCAACTGATGTTTGGAGGATTTTTTGGTACGATCATCGGGTTGGAGCGGGCTGTGGTCGTGAAGCGTATCTGGGGATATCTGGCGCCTTTAATGACCGGAGCAGGTGCGGTCCTGATCCTGAGCAATCCCGGGTTTATTGGTGGCCCTGTCCTGATTACGACCGGCAGTCTCTTTCTCCTCATCATATTCATCGTTTTCCTAAAGCGTGAAACAAACTTCCACATGCTGATCATGGCAACCGGTGCTCTGGCATGGCTGACCGGCAATATTTTGTGGATCTCGGGATTCCCGATTCCAAACATAACCATGTGGTGGATGGGATTTCTGATCCTGACGATCGCCGGTGAGCGGCTGGAGCTCAGCCGGATCCTGAACCTGAATCGGCGAAAAAAAGTACACTTTCTTTTCAGTATAGTCTTACTGTGGGTCGGAATGATCGTTACCAGCTTCAATTTTGAACATGGCCTCCATGTCAGCGGATTCGGTATGATCGTTTTGTCCTTGTGGCTCCTGATGTACGATCTTGCAAAGAAAAGTATAAAGCAGAAAGGATTGCCCAGATTCATTGCGACAGCACTCATCACAGGCTATATATGGCTTGGACTTGGTGGGATCCTGGCATTGTTTACCGGAGGTCAGCAGGCTGGCTTGCTGTATGATGCAATGATCCACAGCGTTGGATTGGGATTTGTTTTCTCTATGATCCTGGGGCATGCTCCAATTATTTTCCCGGCAGTGCTGAATGTAAAAATGATTTTTAGAGGCACGTATTATATTCCATTGATCCTGCTGCACTTATCTCTTGTTTTTCGGATATCATCCGATCATGCCGGTTGGCTTGAGGGCCGGATGTGGGGCGGTATCCTCAATGGCATTGCAATCCTGCTTTTTCTGCTGAATACCATCAGTTCGATCAGATCAAAGGCAGAATGATCGTTACATGTCCGAAACATTCGTAGATCGGTATTCCGATAAGCCCTGATCAGCTTAAAGCAACACGTATTCCCGCAAAAGAAATTTAATCCCACTTTCAGGCGTTTTGCGTCAATGTGAATCTTTAGCACCGGATTGAGGGATATTTTATGATCGGTGAAACAATATTGCACTATCGGGTCATTCAAATTCTCGGTGAAGGGGGAATGGGAATTGTATATCTTGCCGATGATATGATCAATAATCGCCAGGTTACGCTGAAATTTATGCCCCCCGAGATCGCTCTTGATCCCGATGAACGCCTGCGGTTTGAACATGAGCTGAATGTACTGGCTGCTCTGGATGATCCCAACATTGCCCGGGTCTATGCCATTGAGGAAACCGGTGAAAAACCCCTGATCGTCACCGAATTTATTCAGGGAATGGATATGAGCGAAATAATCAGGAGTGGAAACGGACAACGGATCGGGATCAACGAAATAATCGGTTACGCACTGCAACTGGGTAATGGCCTATACGCCGCCCATAAGAATAGCGTGATCCATGGAAATATTAAAAGCCACAATATCATCATTGACGAAGAAGGCAATGTTAAGATAATTGATTTTGGATTGGCCGCACTTAATCGGAAAAGTAGCAGTGATCTGGCAAAATATCTTGAGGGGAGTCTATATTATATGTCGCCGGAGCAGTTGAACGAAGAACCGGTTGATCAGAGGACCGATCTGTGGTCTTACGGTGTGCTGCTGTATGAATTAATTACCGGGCATCTGCCTTTTACGGGAACGTATGCGTCAGCGATCATCTATTCGATTATGAACGATCCCGTTCCACCATTATCACTTCAAAGGAATGATCTGCCGCCGGGAATTGATATATTGATTATAGGCTTGCTGCAGCGGGAGCGGGACCGGAGGATCACCTCTTTCAAATTGGTCCTGGATTTATTAAAAAGGATGAAAACGGAATGATCGGTAAAACAATTCTGCACTACAAAATTCTAGAAAAGCTTGGCGAAGGTGGGATGGGTGTTGTTTACCTTGCCGAAGACACAAAACTGGGCCGTAAAGTCGCGATTAAATTTCTTCCTCGTCATATTGCCGCTGATGGGGATGAAAAAGAACGCTTTGTAATCGAAGCAAAAGCCGCCGCATCGTTGAATCATCCCAACATTGCGACGATATACAGCATCGAAGAAGTTGAAAGTCCGGATACGGGCAAGGAAAGCTTTATCGTCATGGAATATATCCAGGGTCAGGAACTAAAAGATCTGATAAACTCGGGGTCGCTTTCCATTGAGGAAACGCTCGGAATTATCATTGACACGGCAAAGGGTTTGCAGGCTGCCCATGAAAATGAGGTGGTACACCGCGATATCAAGAGCAGTAATATCATGATCACTGATAAACGCCGGATCAAGGTAATGGATTTCGGTCTGGCCAAGGTGCAAGGGGTCACACAGGTGACCAAACAGGGAACAACTCTGGGCACAACAACTTACATGTCCCCGGAGCAGGCCAGGGGAGATGAAATTGATCACAGGACCGATATCTGGTCCGTCGGGGTTCTGCTTTATGAGATGATTGCCGGACAACTGCCTTTTAAGGGCGATTACGAACAGGCTGTCATGTATGCCATCTTCAATGAAGATCCGCCTCTGCTGCGCGAATCGAGGACCGGTGTGCCTCCCGAACTGGAGCGCATAGTAAAAAAAGCACTGGCCAAGAATCCGTCCCAGCGATATCAAAATTTGGCAGCAATGATTACTGATCTTAAAAATGTACAGCAGACGGATCAAACCAGGTCCCGTAATGCAGATCTCTCTGAAGTCAAGTCATCGACAGGGGTGAAAAAGACGACAGCTGTCGTTGCGGGCATCATCGCAATTATTACCATTTTGGTTTTCATATTGCTGCCCGATGGCAATTCTCCCCTGAATGACAGGTCGATCGCCGTTCTGCCCTTTGAGAACATCAGCCATGATAGCGAAGACGATTTCTTTAGTGATGGAATAACGGAAGATATTATCACCCAATTGTCAAAGATCAGCAGCCTGAGTGTTATATCACGTTCCTCAACCGTCAGGTATAAGGCGACGGATAAAGACTTGAGGAAAATCGGCCAGGAACTGGATGTGGCGAATATCCTTCAGGGTACGGTCAGAAAATCCGGTGAAGACATTCGTATCGGTGCACAATTGGTGGATGTTCGCACGGATAAAAATATATGGGCGGAAACCTATGACCGGAAGCTTAAAGATATATTTCTGATTCAAAGTGATGTGGCGCAGCAGATCGCCAGTGCATTGAAAGCTGAGCTCACTTCAAGTGAGGTGGAGCAGATCGAGAAAAAACCGACTGAAAACCTGACTTCGTATGAATATTATCTGAAAGGACGCCAATACTACAGGAATTATCGTAAACAGGATAACGATATTGCCATAAAGTTGTTCAAAGAGGCCCTGCATCTGGATCCTGATTATGCGCTTGCCTATGCCGGACTCGGTGATGCCTACTCGCAGATGGTCGATAAATTTGGATTTGCGCAAAATTGGTCCGATTCCGCCATTTCCGTCAGTGAAAAATCCATCGCCATTGATCCAAATCTGGCGGAAGGATATAAAGCCCTCGGTTTGGCGTATCTGGAAAAAGGATGGTATGAGAAATCCCTCACGGAGATGTATAAAGCCATTGATTTGAACGCAAATTATGCACCGGCAATTGCCAACGTAGGTTGGGTGCATGGTCTGCGAGGTAACTGGGATGAGGCCCTGCCGCGATTTGAAAAAGTACTGCGGGTCGATCCGTTGCGTGCGTATAATCTTTACAGTATCGGCAATGCCTATTTTAATCTGGATGATTCTGTCAGCACCATTTTCTGGCTAAACCGGGCACTGGAATTACAGCCAAATCTCGAAAAAGCCTATGAAGGACTGATTTTACTTAAACTGGCCTACGGGGATATGGAGCAGGCCATCTTTCTCACCGAAAAGCTGATCGCGCTCTCACCTGATACTTTCGGAAGCCTTAATTTAGCAGGTCAGGTATATCTTTATGCGGGAGAAACACCAAAAGCCGAACAATATTTCAGAAAAGCTGTCATGCTATCGCGCAAGCCGGCGTCCTACCTGGGATATATTTACAGGAATACCGGCAGACCGGAGGAAGCCAGGGAAATATTGGAGGAGCGGCGGCATTTCAACCAGGAAACCCTGGCGCGCGGGGATGAATCTTTCTCTATTCGTTATGATCTGGCAATGATTTATGCCACGTTGGGAAACACCGATCAGGCGCTCTACTGGTTGGAAGATGCCTTCCAAAAGGGATGGGTCGGTTTTCGGCTGGCAAAGATAAATCCGGTGTTCGACAATTTGTGGAATGAAGACCGGTTTGCTGCTCTGCTCTTGGAAGCAAAAAATCATGTGGATAACATGAGGACGAGGATAAAGAAAAGATGACCGGTAAGGCAATATTTTCATACATCAACAAGCAGATTCTGCCCGGTTTAAGATACTAATCTTATACATTAACGGATAATAAAATTTATAGAATAAAAAAAGGCGAATTGCCTCATATTAAATATTACCCTGACAATTTTCAAAAGATATCGTTGACTCATAATTTATGTGACCCGAAAATGAGGTTGCTTTCAATAAGCGCGAACAAAAAAATGAGTATTTTGATTTGACGAACCCTGCTGTTATATTATATCAGACAAGGTTCCGGACGAATCCGATATTTCTGATATATCCTGTTATAATTCAATTTGTTCTATCCCTGAGAAATAGTTCATGCATTTGAACTGGTTCGGTCAGATTTAAGATAGCGATAAAAGCAATGAGAACACAGCAGCCTGTATTGATCCTCAGTGGAGCTTCGGGTTTTATCGGCCGGTATCTTCTGGAGGCATTTAAGGAAGATTATTACATCTATGCCATCGCCAGGCGGGCACAGCATACGGCCGGGGTTGAACAACATAGAAATATTGTATGGATCAGACTGGATATCGCCGATGAACAAAAGGTGAAACAAATAATTGAAGTCATTGCACGTAACGGCGGGGCGGATTATTTTATTCACCTGGCAGCCTTTTATGACTTTCGTAATCAGGACAACCCCGAATACCAGCGAACAAATGTGCATGGTACTGAAAATTTCCTAAAATATTGTGATCAGTTAAATCTGAAAAGATTTATATTTGCCAGTTCTCTGACAGTAACCGAATTTACGACCCCCGGGATTGTTATTTCCGAGAAAAGTGCTGCAAATGCCAGATTTCCCTATGCCCTGAGTAAAGCCGTTTCAGAAGAATCCATACGATCATATGCCGATAAGTTTCCCTGTACGGTTGTCCGCCAGGCCGCCATTTACAGTGACTGGTGCGAATATTTACCCTTATATTCCTTCCTGTCAACCTGGCTAGCCGGGAATTGGAGAAGCCGTTTACTTGCCGGTAAGGGGATGTCTGCCGTACCCTATCTGCATATCAATGACCTGGTCAAATTCTTTTCTGCGGTTCTCCAGCTTGACGAAAACACACCCAAATTCGATATATTGATCGCCAGTCCGGATCAAAGTCTGTCACATCTGGAAATTTTTAACATCGTGGCACAATATCATTATTTTCATCAGATCAAACCGGTCAGGATTCCTAAGCCGATTGTGACATTGGGAATAATCATCAGCAATCTTTGCGGGATATTCCAGAAAAAACGGCCCTTTGAAAAGTTATGGATGATAAAGTACATCGATTGGCAAATGAAGGTCAACACGAACTATACCTGTCAGTCTCTGAAATGGCAACCAACGCCCCGGCTGTCCCTCGAGAGAAGATTGTTGTTTCTGATTGACAAAATGAACCGGAATCCCTTTGAATGGAAATTCAGGAATGAAATGAAACCCGCTTATGCTTATGCAGAGCGGAAGAATTTAATCATATATGAAACAATGCTCCGTCTGTCACGGAATATGATTGAGGAAATTTTTGAGAAACTGGTCGCAAGAGAAAATGCCCTCAAATTCAGGACCTATCAGTCATTTGATCTTAATACACTGTTCATGCGTGTGGAGTATATGTTTCATATGCTGGAAAACGACATCAGAACAGGGGACCGGTCGAATATCCTCGATTTTGGACAGCATCTGGCCGAGGAACGGTTTCTTGAAGGATTTGATCTGAAAGAAGTTATCTCCGCCGTCGAATTAACCGGGAACGTAATCGTAAAACACCTTCTGGAACAACCTGAACTCCAGGAAATGGAGCAGAGCATCCAAAACGAAATTATTTTTTCGATCCAGATGCTGATCGATAAAATTGAAGACACTTATGACTATCTGAAGTCTGCCAGAATAGAACATAACAAAATCAGGTAAAACAGCGAAATCACATATTCACCGATATATCCCGCCCACTTTGTTTAAAATATTTTCCGGCGGGAGTGGATGCGCTGGGGGTTATCAATTCAAAATACGGCTCCCTGCCGACCAATCATTCAGTTTGATCAGGTTCTCAAGTCAAAATATCTTGATTTGCGCCTTAACACGATCATCAATCGAATAAAATCATCAAATTCCATGTTATAAATTCAAATAGTATCAGGAAAGTATTTAACAACGGACTGAGTTCAGGAGAATATGAAAGGGACGAATTTAGTTTCCAGTTCCCGACGCGCTGTCTCCGACTGGTTGCCGACAACGCGGAGGGAGCTTGAGGCATATGGCTGGGATCAGCTGGATGTCATCCTGATCTCGGGAGATGCCTATGTGGATCATCCGGCTTTCGGGGCAGCGGTGATCGGAAGAATTATACAAAAAGCCGGGTTAAGGGTTGCAATTATTCCGCAGCCGAACTGGCAGGATGACCTGCGCGATTTTAAAAAACTGGGTGAACCGCGGTTGTTTTTCGGGGTAACAGCCGGATGTATGGATTCCATGGTCAATCATTATACCGCCAGCAAACGGCGGCGCTCAAACGATGCCTACACACCGGGTGGCGAAGCAGGCTTTCGCCCGGATTATGCAACCACTGTTTACAGCCGGATCCTTAAGAAATTGTATCCGGATACACCGGTGATCATTGGCGGGATCGAGGCTTCGCTCCGGAGGGTCACGCATTATGATTATTGGTCAGACAAACTGAAACCCTCTATTCTGACAGAAACCGGGGCAGACCTGCTCGTCTACGGGATGGGGGAGAAACCGCTGCTTGAGATCCTGCGCTTGATGGCGAAAGGCG
>Ga0209536_100001741_pt1 | contig 35676 bp, 37 predicted proteins | sample DeeMarSeWOR28_12_FD_187461 | JGI IMG/M metagenome (GOLD analysis project Ga0209536, IMG submission 187461) | Marine sediment microbial communities from White Oak River estuary, North Carolina - WOR-2-8_12 (SPAdes) (version 2) | ecosystem: Environmental > Aquatic > Marine > Intertidal zone >...
GGCCTTGAACTTCTCGACGTCCTGGATCAAATAGTCCCTGATTTGATTATCCTTGATATTTCCATGCCCCAACTGCGTGGCATTGAGGTGATCAATGAGGCCAAAAGGCTCTGTCCTGACGTAAAAATCCTGATGATAACCATGCACAAGAATGAACAGTACTTTCTTTGCGCAATGTCTGCAGGGGCAGACGGTTATCTTTTGAAGGAAGATTCCGACAGCGAACTCCTGAATGCTATTGACGTAGTAATGCACGGCGATATGTACATCTCCCCGCATTTGGCGGAAGAATTCTCAGATGACGTTATCCGCTCCTACCGGGAGAAAGGCGTCTTTCCCTGTGAAACGCTGACAAACCGTGAAGTCGAAGTGTTGAAACTTGTGGCTGAAGGATTGACCAGCAAGGAGATAGCTGAGATTTTATCCATAAGCATCAGGACCGTAGAGCATCATCGGGCAAACCTTTTGAAGAAGCTCAACCTGAAAAATACGGCAGACCTCATAAAGCATGCTATCCAGAATGGTTTTATCAATACAACAGGCTGAAAATTAAAGAAAAATATACACAGGAGCAGACATGACTCGTTATCCTAACAATTATGATTGGCTGACCGGGAAATTCAGCAAGGTCATGCAGAACCATCAGGAACTCGGCAAAGCCCTTCGCGAAGCCGGCCCGATAAACGAAAAAGCTGCAAACCTCATCCAGCTGGCAGCCGCTGCCGCCATCCGGTCAGAAGGCTCTGTGCACTCCCATGTAAAACGGGCCCTGGATGCCGGTGCAACGCCTGAGGAAATCTATCATGCCATTATTTTACTTACCAGTACCATAGGCTTTCCTGCAGTGGCCGCAGCCCTTTCATGGGCAAGGGATATTGTCGAAGGTGGAAGCTAAGTATGATAGATACTGAAAAACAATCAGGCCTTCCCCCCGGACTGCAGGCAGAACTGGAACAACAGCTGCACAAAGCTTGCAAAGAGAGCCGCATTCTTTGCTCCAGTGCCCTGGCCATAGCCAAATCCCTTGGCATCCCTCCCGGGGAAGTAGGAAAAACAGCCAACAAACTCAACATCAGGATCAGCAAATGCCAGCTCGGCTGTTTTTAAAATATTCCCCGCTAATCCTCCCTTATTCCTCATGAAATCTTCACATGAAACACTCATCATACGAACCAATGGTAAGCAAATTGAGGAAACGGCAGACCAGGTTGCTGCAGAGATAGGTTTTTCTCTTACTGTCAATAATAAGCAGGTTGTTACGCTGCTCTGCACACCTGCTGAACTTGATGCCATGGCAATAGGCTTCCTTCTTTCCGAAGGAATTCTCAAGGACCGCGAATCGCTGCTTGACATACAGGTGGATGAAAAGACTTATGCTGTTTCCGTCACCCTTGGAAATCTTCCGGATGACATTGATACGACCTTTCATAAGAAAACCATCACCTCCGGGTGCGGGCGCGGCATTACCTTTACTGATGCCACGAACCTGAAAAGCCTGCCGCCCAACAGGACCCTTATTACGGTATCCTTGAGGGAAGTGCATAACCTGATGAAAGAATTCCGCTCAGTTTCAGAACTTTTTCTAAAGACAGGGGGAGTACACTCAGCTGCTCTTGCAGACAGGAATCGCATTCACCTGTTCGCAGAAGACATCGGCCGCCACAATGCGGTGGATAAGCTCATCGGCAAAGCCTTTCTGGCAGGAATCCCTATCGAAGATAAAATACTGCTCTCAAGCGGCAGAATATCCGGAGAGATCATGACCAAGGTGATCCGAAGCCGCATACCCATTATGATCAGCCGTACTGCACCAACCTGCATGTCCATAACCTATGCTGAGGATCACGGCGTAACCCTGATCGGTTTTGCCCGGGGCAATCGCATGAACATATATACCCATCCGCAGAGGATTGTGTTTGAGTGAGAAGTGAAGAGTCAAGAATTTGGAGTTATTAAAAAAGATATTCGAGAAAAAGTGTCGATTGAGTATTGGAGTATTTTTAAAACAGCACTAGTCGCAGTTTCCGGAATTACTTATGCTCACATCACTCCAATACTCCAAAATTCCAGCATGATAATGAAAAATTACCATCAATTAAGTTGATAATAGCTTACAACATCTGATAATGAACCCTTCCTCAAACAAACCCCGCGACATGCTGGGGCGCTCTGATACTGTCAGTCTTGAAAATGCCCTGCAGCTCCTGCAGCAGCACCTGCCGCCCTGCTCTGCCAGAAAAGTAACAGTACCACTCGATGAAACCTTGGGCCGGATCTGCGCTGCAGATATCTACTCCCCTGAGGACCTGCCGCCTTACCCGCGTTCCACAATGGACGGCTATGCGGTCAAAGCCCGTGACACCTTCGGCGCCAGTGAGAAACTACCTGCCTACCTGGAAGTAAGCGGTGAGGTTTCCATGGGCGAATTTCCCGGACATGGACCGGAACCAGGTGCCTGTTATGCAATTGCCACCGGCGGTCTCCTGCCGCCGGGAACTGATGCCGTAGTCATGCTGGAGCATACAGTGACTGTAGACGACAGCATGATCGAAGTTGTACAGCCTGTTGCAGCAGGCATGAATATTATCAATGCTGGCGAAGACGTGGCCAAAGACGGAATCCTGCTGACTGCCGGGCATCGAATACGCCCGCAGGATATTGGACTGCTTGCCGGGGTAGGTTTGGACAGCATCACGGTTTTTCGCAGGGTGCGGATTGGGATCATCTCCACGGGTGATGAGATAATTCCCCATGACCAGGTTCCGGAGCCGGGAAAAACCCGTGACATGAACAGCCTCAGCCTTGCAGCCCAAATAAAAAACTTAAACGCCAGGCCCACTTTTTACGGCATTGCAACTGATGAAGAAGAGAGCCTGAACGGTATGATACTGGAGGCAAATGCAGCAAATGAAATTGTCCTGCTGTCAGGTTCCAGTTCTGTCGGCACCCGGGACCTGGGAGAAAAAGTTATAGAACAGATGGGTTCGCCCGGCATCATTGTGCATGGCGTGGCAGTCAAGCCCGGTAAACCGGTTATAATTGCCAGGGCTGGTGATACCATGATTTTTGGTTTGCCGGGCCATCCGGTATCAGCCGCCGTAGCCTTTGACCTGTTTGTCCGGCCGGCAATCATTCATCTCTCAGGCCTTGCTGACGACGACCTGCCGAGGCACCGCACAATAAATGCCAAGCTCATGCGCAACCTGAGTTCAGCCTCCGGCCGCACAGACTTTGTCAGGGTGCTGGTTAAAATCTCCAAGGACAAGGTGCCGGAAGCATATCCAATCCTTGGCAAATCCGGGGCTTTGTCTACCATGGTCAAGGCTCACGGTTATATCGAAATTGCTGAAAAACTGCAGGGTTTGAAGGAAGGAGAAATTGTTGAAGTGAAGCTGTTTGATTAAAAAGGCAGGATTCAATATTTTCAAGGGAAAAACTAAAATATTTTCCTGCCAATTATCCCTCGACTACATTCTGATGAATGGCAATTTTTTATTTTTTATATGTTCATTTTGCTTGCCCAAAACGAACCAAAAAGGCAGCCAATCACTTGGCCTTCGGCTGCCCTGCGCTGCTCGAAAAAGAACGGGCGACATCGGAAAGTCGCCGCACTCCGCCGACTCGCTTATCCGCTTTTTGCTACGCTGCTCGGCTGCGTGAAACGGAATTTTTATACGCTGATTGTTAGTTATTTTGGTTAATTGTTAACTCAAAACTTAAAATTAAGAACTTGAAAATGTTTTTCTACCCTTGAACCCTCGAATCCTTGACCCCTTTTATTTATGGACCGAAACATATACATCGACAATATGAACCTGGAAGAAGCGCTGAAGCTCTGGGAGAACAAGCTTTCAGAAGCCGGGTGTTTTTCCCCCATGGAAAGCGAAGCTATATCCATAGATGAATCCCTGGGCCGCATTACGGCGGAACCGGTCTTTGCCTGCCTCTCCTCCCCTTTCTATAATGCGGCGGCCATGGACGGTATTGGAGTCCGTTTTCAGGATACCATCGGTGCCAGTGAGGCAACTCCGGTCAGGCTCAGCCTGCATTCGCAGTTTGAATGGCTGAATACCGGCAATGTCCTGCCGCAAAACCTTAATGCTGTTATCATGGTGGAAGATGTCCAGCCCATTGACGACAACACGGTCGAGATCATTGCACCGGTCACACCCTGGAAACATGTACGTACTATTGGTGAAGACATCGTCACCACCGAGCTAATCCTGCCGGACGGGCACAGGATCCGGCCCATCGATCAGGGAGCCATGCTGGCAACCGGTCTCACCGAAATAGAGGTGCGCAAAACTCCAACTGCAATTGTCATCCCCACAGGCAGTGAACTGGTGCAGCCCGGAGAACCCTTGAAACCCGGCAACATCATTGAATTCAACAGCCGCGTTCTGGCCGGCTACTTAACCGAATGGGGATTGCTGGCAGAGCGAAGCCCCATAATTGCCGACAGACCGGATGCGCTTAGAAACGCAATAAATGATGCAGTTGCCCGGTATGATATAATCATTGTGAATGCCGGCGCTTCAGCAGGGTCCAGGGACCATACGGCCGGTGTTATTGACGAGCTTGGAGAAACAGTTCTCCATGGTGTCAATATCAGGCCCGGCAAACCTGTCATCCTGGGTATTGTTAACGGTAAACCCGTCATAGGCCTCCCGGGTTATACGATCTCTGCTGTTTTGACCTTGAACCTTTTTGTCAGAACCCTTGCTGATACTCTTCTTGGGGCTCAATCCCCTCCTCCCCGCAGGCTCGAAGCCACACTGGCCCGGCCGCTGTCATCCAAACTGGGCGTTGAGGAATTTATCAGGGTGAAACTTGGACAGGTAGGCGATATCATGATGGCAACCCCGGCAGGACGCGGAGCAGGCGCTGTAATGTCCCTGGTGCAGGCTGACGGTTTTCTCCAGGTAGCGGCAAACAGTGAAGGATTAGGGGCCGGCGAAAAGGTAAAAATTGAATTGCTGCGCAGTGAACATGAAATTCAAAACACCCTGGTCTTTATCGGCAGCCACGACAACATCCTGGATGTGCTGGCCAACCTTCTGCACCGGCAGCGCCCGATCTGCCGCCTCTCCTCTGCCCACGTCGGCAGCATGGGCGGCATCCTGGCGGTCAAGCGCGGTGAGGCACACCTGGCAGGCACCCATCTGCTCGACGAAGTGACCAGGGAATATAATATTTCCTTTATCCAGAAATTAGTGCCGGCAATCCCCCTGCAGCTGATCAATTTGACTTACAGGGAGCAGGGTCTTCTGGTCCCGAAAGGTAATCCCCACAACATCATGGGCTTTGAGGATCTGGTGCGCAAAGACATTCGGTTCATCAACCGGCAGCGCGGGGCCGGCACCAGGCTGCTCACCGATATGCACCTGAACAGGCTTGGCATAGAGCCCTCCCAAGTAAACGGTTATGAGCGCGAGGAATACACCCACATGAACATTGCCTCGGCCATAGCAAGCAGCAATGCTGACACAGGGTTAGCCATCCGGGCTGCTGCCGTGGCCCTGGACCTTGATTTCATTCCCGTGGCTGAAGAACGCTATGACCTGATCCTCCCCAAGGCTTTTCTCCGTGATTCCCGGGTGGTTGCCCTGCTGCAGACAATAAGGGAAAGCGCAGAATTCCGCCGCATCGTTGAAAAACTCGGCGGTTACGACCTGCGCGACTGCGGCAGGATTATGTATGAACAGTAGTTTTGCCATTTCTCAATTATTCTTTCTCAGCATTTTATCCATTTCCGAGCACGGCACGCCACAGAATCGGCTAACCCAGTAAATATATATTCAATCAGTCTGCTTGTTTGAGTATAATGAATCCCAATAATTTCTTTAATTAGTCGCTGAAACACCTTTGGAGGCAACCATGAAATTACAGGCTTTCCTCGTCATGGTTATACTGCTTTGCAGCATTACCCCCTTGTATGGCCATGAGATCCATCTGACAAACGGCAAGATCATTACAGCAGAAACCGTTTGGGAAGATGGGGGTGTGGTTAAATACGAAAAATACGGTGGGGTCATTTCCATTGCACGCAATAGGGTAAAGAAGATCGTCTATGTCAAAGCCCGGCATGAGAAACCCGCAGCCTCCGCGGAGCAATCCTCAACCGAACAAAGCACGGAGCCAATCTCCGAAAGGGACTTGACCGCAAAACTCAAGGCCAAACTCAGCCCGAAAACTCCTGTAGAGGAAGCCAGCATGTGCACGCTTTCTGTCAAGACCGCCGCCGGCTTTGGCTCCGGCTTCTTCATCAGCGACAACGGCTTCATTATCACCAACAAGCATGTGGTCAGGGGTGATGAACTGCAGAATAAACAGATTGAGGAGGAATTTGAACGTGCCCTCATGAACCTCCGTGAGTTTAAACATTATCTGGCTCAGGAACACAAGAAAATCGTCAAATACAATGCTGACCTCAAAGATGACTTGGCTCTTTTACATGACATGCAAGGAGAGGCTAAAACCGAAATCGATAAACGGTATATTGAGTCAAGACGGAGGGAATTGATCGATTATGAGAAATTTCTTCGGGAAAAGGAACAAAATTATAACAAAGATAAAAAGGAGTATGTGGCCCAGAAACAGAATTTTGACAAACAACTCGAGAAGTTTCAGGATGAACAGCGGGAACTGACCGGACAGAATTCCTTTGAGATAATACTTGCCGATGACACCAGGCTCTATGCTACCCTCTTTATGCTAAGCAGACAGCATGATCTGGCCTTGCTGAAATTGCCTGGATACCGAACGCCATATCTTAAACCTGTCATGCAGGACGACCTGTCGCAGGGGCAGATAGTTTATGCACTGGGCAGTCCTGTCAATCTTGACATGAAAAATACAGTAACTTCCGGGGTCTTGTCAGGTTTCAGGGAAAATTTTATCCAGACAAATGCCCAGATTTATCCGGGCAACAGCGGCGGCCCTTTAATTAACGAAAAAGGCGAGGTGATCGGGATCAACACCCAGAAACTTGTGACCAGAAAATTTGAAGGACTGGGCTTTGCCATCCCCATTGACGTTGCTTTGGATGAATTCAAGAATCATCTTTCCCCCTAACACATTGTGGGACTTGATTTATTACCGTACAAATAACTATAATATAGTTAATAATTAATACAGAGAAACCTCTACTGGGAGACAGACCTGATGAAAGAGGTTCAGATAATAATGTTTGTGTAAAGCCTCCTGGGAAGATCTATCCCAAAGAAGGCTTTTCTCTTTTCAAGGCAAGCGGAAATACAGTTGATCGTTAACCCTGCAGTAAGATCATTGGACTATAAAAACTACAAATCGATGTGAAAATCAAATAACAATCCTTAAACTTTCGACTGGAGGGATAACTATGCATGCAAGGGTCATACTGGGGAAGGTTAAACACGGTAAACAAGATGAAGCGATCAGTATTTACAGGGAAAGTGTCGCTCCCGCCGCAAAACAACAAAAAGGGTTCAAAGGCATGAATCTTTTGACAGATCCAGACACCAGCAAATTTATTTCAATAACCTTTTGGGAAACAGAAAATGATATGGTTACCGGTGAATCAAGCGGATACCTGCAACAGCAGTTAGACAGAATCACAGCTTTTTTTGTCGGTCCACCCACCATACAGCACTATGTTGTCTCTGTTTAGCTGTTAAAATTTAGTTATTAACTTATGTTACAACCTAAATCGTCAGGCAACTCGGTCGTCAATCTCACTTAATGAATTAAACCATGTAATAGCGTGACGCTGCATCTTGAAGTTGAAGGGCGGTGGCCCTGGCAGACCGAGGAACATGATGTAAAATCGGGCTGACCAGGTCGCCTGACCATGCTTTCCAAGGTCCAGGGAAACCCTGGTTGCTCATTGTTGGATCACCTGTTTTTCTCTGCAGGATAATTATAGTCATAGCTAATGCCATGCGTTATTTTTATTGGGGACTTTTCTGGATATCCGTTTATCTCATACTTGTAATATTCCCATGTCTTGTGATGTTTTACGGCAAGATGCCCGGAGGCAGCGGATTCTGGTGGGATTTTTCAATGGTTCTGGGTTTTGCAGCCGCTTCAATGATGGCTATCATGTTCTTTCTGACCGCCCGGTTCAAACGGGCGTCTCTGCCGTTCGGGGTGGATATCATTTATTATTTCCATAAACAGATTTCACTGCTGCTGCTGCTTTTTATTCTAGCCCATCCTTTGATTCTCATTGTCAGCGAACCTGTGGTAGTGGAGATGCTCAAACCGAAGCTGCTGAACCGCTATATGGCAGCAGGCATAGTCTCATTTGTCCTGGTCATATTCATAATGGTTTCATCGCTGTGGAGAAAGCAGTTGGGCCTCCATTATGATAATTGGCGGATTGCACATATCTTTCTCTCCGCTTCCGCTTTCCTTCTTGCCCTTGTTCATATTCTTGGGGTCAGTCACTACATTGCTACCCCTGAAAAACGTATAGTCTGGGGCGCCATAATGGGTTGCTGGTTTCTGCTGTTGCTTTATGTGCGGCTTGTCAAACCAATCTCTCAAATGCAAAAACCCTATGAAGTGACAAAGGTGATACCAGAAAGAGGCAATGCATATACCCTTGTTGTTGCACCAGTGCAGCATGCCGGTATCCGTTTTCTACCCGGCCAGTTTGTATGGCTGGCAATGTGGAGTTCACCATTCAGCATTCGGGAACACCCATTTTCTATATCATCAAGTGCTGAGGAGCCCGAAGAGCTTAGGTTCACAATTAAGGAACTGGGCGATTTTACCAGGCGTGTGAAAGATGCACCGAGCGGTCTGCCAGTTTATATTGATGGACCATACGGTGCCTTCAGCATTGACAGGTATGCTGCGGCTCCCGGTTATGTTTTCATTGCCGGGGGAATCGGGATCGCTCCGATTATGAGCATGCTCCGAACACTTGCAGGCCGAAAAGACAAACGGAGCCATGTCCTTTTCTTTGCCGGAGGAAACCTGGATAAACTGACCTTTTACGAAGAATTGCTCGAATTGCAAAAGAAAATCGCCCTGCACATGATCATTGTCCTGGAAAAACCGACTGAAAACTGGCAAGGAGAGACAGGATTCCTGACAGGTGAGATGTTTGGAAGACATCTTCCAGAAAACAGGAACGAGTTGGAGTATTTTATCTGCGGCCCGGTTCCGATGATCCATTTGGCCGAAAAAGAACTTAACAGGTTGGGAATTCCACTCCACCATCTGCATTCGGAACTTTTCGATTTCGTTTGATACGGAGAGATCATATGCGTCTTATGCTTGCAAAACTACTAGCCGTCCTGACAGGATTGATAATTTTAATAACAGCCACTGTCTTTGCAATGATCCAGAATGGCTAGTAATGGCAAGCGAATCTTACCATTTTGAAGTCCCAGTTTCTGCTGCCATGTCTGACAGTTTCAAGGAGATAAAACACGATCATTGTCCCCTGTTTTTTAACCGGGGATCTTCATTTCACATACAGTTTTTGTTTCTTGATATAGTCCTCTACGGCTGGAGGAACAAGACCGGAAATATCTTTTCCCCCTCTCACCCTCTCCCTTATCTTCGTGGATGATATGGGGACGGGCTCCATGTGCTGCAGGATAAAGGATCCTCTGCCGTGCGCTGAACTCCAGGTCTCGGTCAATGGCTCGTATTCGTAACCGGCAAAAGCTCTGCGCATAACAGCTTCTACTTTGCCAGGCGGAAAACCGGGCCTTGAGATAATTACAAAATTAACAAGGTCCGGCAGTTCCCTGAAACGTTTCCAGGTATCGATCTCTAAAAATGCATCCGCACCGATAATAAAATAAAGGTCCACCTGCTCCCCTATACGCTGCAGCAGGATATTTATGGTATCGATTGAATAGGAGGGCGCAGGCCGCTGTGCTTCAATATCAGAGACGACAAAAGAAGGGTAATGGCTTATCGCCCTTTCCAGCATGGCTATGCGATGGGTAAAGCCGGTGATCTCCCGGCCGTCCCCATGACCTGCTTTGTGGGGCGGCAGGGATGCAGGAATAAACCATACTGCATCAAGCACAAGATCTTGCATTGCATGATTGGCCACTGCCAGGTGCCCATTATGGACCGGATCAAACGTGCCGCCCAGCAAGCCGATCTTTTGTATTTTTTTTGCTGCCTGCACCATGATCAGGTTGAAGAATTACCGGTTGCTTCCGGTTGCTAAGGTCTCACTTGGCCATCGCCATAGACAATGAACTTTCTGGCTGTCAGTTCCTTCAGTCCCATGGGGCCATAAGCATGCAGTTTGGTAGTACTGATCCCGATCTCTGCTCCGAGTCCAAACTGACCGCCGTCACTGAAGCGCGTCGAGGCGTTGACCATGACCGCAGAGGCATCTACTTCCTTGATAAAGCGCTGGGCATTGGCATAATCTCCGGTAACGATCACCTCGGTATGCTGGGAGCCGTAGGTATCGATATGATCCATTGCGGCATCAAGATCATCAACCACCCTGACCGCCAGGATGAGATCAAGAAATTCCGCATACCAGTCGTCCTCGACCGCCTCTTTAACATCGGCAAGAATCTCTCTGGTTTCAGGGCATCCCCGTATCTCGACCCCGGCATCTTTAAGCCTGGCCCCGATCTGCGGCAGAAAATCCGCGGCAATATCCCGGTGAACCAGCAGGGTTTCCAGGGCATTACAAACTCCCGGCCTCTGGGTCTTGCCATTCATGATGATTTCGGCAGCCATGCCGAAATCAGCTTCATTATCAACAAAAACGTGACACACACCCTTATAATGCTTCAAGACCGGGATACGGGAATTCTGGGCCACAAATCGTATAAGCCCCTCCCCACCCCGCGGAATTATAAGGTCAATATGATCTTCCAGTGACAGCAGGACGTTTACCGCCTCACGGTCTGCAATTGGAATCACCTGGATCGCTGCCGGGTTAATATTCTCCGAGTCAAGAGCCTCCTGCAAAACCCTGGCCAGGGCAAGATTGGAATGAATTGCTTCAGAGCCTCCCCGGAGAATCACGGCATTGCCTGCTTTCAGGCAAAGCGCTGCAGCATCAACTGTAACATTGGGCCTTGATTCGTAAATCATGCCTATGACTCCAAGAGGTATGCGCATCCTGCCCACCATGAGCCCGTTGGGGCGTCGTATCATTTCATCCACTTCCCCAACCGGATCCGGCAGCGCCGCCACCTCCTGCAGACCCACTACCATTGAATCTATAACCTTGTCGGTCAAGGCCAAGCGGTCAAGCATTGCTGCGGACAATCCCTTTTGGCGACCGGCGCTAAGGTCTTTTTCATTCTCGGCCTGGATGAACTCCTTCTCTTCCTGTAAAGCTTCAGCCATGCGGAGCAGTACATTGTTTTTCCGTGTTGTTGACTCAAAGGCCAGTTTTCGTGCCGCCTTCTTAGCTGCAATTGCAATGGTCTCAACAGTTTTCTGAACTGACATGTCTTTCTCCATCCTGCAAAGTTGATCTTTGTTCTTCTGCTTACAAAAGGACAAGATTGTCCCTGTGGATTACTTCATCGCTGTCCTTAAACCCCAGGGTCTTTTCAATATCTCCCGTTTTAAGTCCTTTTATTCTGTCCAGGTCGTTGGCACTGTAGTTGCTCAATCCGGTTGCTATGGCATCACCCTTTTCATCAAGACACTTTACAGCGGCACCAACTCTGAAATTTCCCCTGACCTCCAAAATACCGGAGGGCAATAAGCTTTTACCGCCTTTCAAAAGGGCTTTACAGGCACCCTGATCCAGAACGAGGTAACCCTGCGGTCTCAAGACATATGCAATCCAGTGTTTGCGGCTTTGCATTCTTTCTTCCTGGGGCAGGAAGAAAGTCCCGACCTCTGCACAGGCGAACAGCTGCTGCACAATGCCTTCTTCCCTGCCTGAACCGATGAAGGAGCTTCCGCCTCGCGCTGAAACCATGCGGGCTGCCTGGATTTTACTCTGCATCCCCCCCGTACCGAGAGCGCCGACAACATGACCGGCCATCGCTTCAACTTTTTTGTCTACTTTGGCAACTGTATGGACTGGTCTCGCATCAGGATCCTCATGGGGGTTACCGGTATACAAGCCATCAACATCAGTCAGGCAGACAAAAAGATCAGCCTCGATGAGATTTGTAATCAAGGCGCCAAGGGTATCATTGTCACCGAATCGCAATTCTTCAACAGAAACAGTGTCATTTTCATTGATAACCGGAATAATATTCCATTCAAGAAGGGTCAGTATAGTATTGCGCACATTTAAATAACGGTTCCTGTTGGAGAGGTCATCATGGGTGAGAAGCACCTGGGCTACCTTGTATCCCAAACGCTCGAATATATCTTCATAGAAGCGCATGAGGCGGCTCTGGCCCACTGCTGCAGCTCCCTGCTTTTCCTTGAGTTCAAGCTTCCTGTTTATCTGCAGTCCCAGTCTTTTCTTCCCCGCCGCCACAGCACCGGAACTTACCAATATTACCTCTTTGCCGGATTTGATCAGAAAAGAGATCTCCCGGGCAAGATTTTCCATGACTGACAGATTCAGGCCGTCTGCACCGGTTAAGACTGCACTGCCAACCTTGACAACAACCCGCCTTGACTTATCAAGGTATGATTTGCGCAAAGCAAAACCCTTCTCTTTATTCACCTGAAATGTCATAACGCGGCTGCACTTTTCTGTAATATTGATCTGTTCCTGGTTTCGGTAAATTACTAAAAGAAATATTACCCGTCAAATCCCTTCTCAAGAGTTGCAACCAGGTACTGCTTGAGAGCGTCAATACCTGAACCAGTCAGGGCGGATATTGCCAGGACTGCAAGATTTTTGCCCGCAAAAGATGCTATGAGTTTTTTCAGCTGTTTCTCGTCTTCCAACAGATCAACCTTGTTTAAAACAATAATTTTTCTGCGGCTGAGCAGTGCTTCCTTGAATTTACTCAATTCCTGCTCAATAGTCTGCTGGTCTGCCATAATCTCAGCAATGGGTCTTGAAGCATCGAGGATATGCAGGAGGACCCTGGTCCGTTCAATATGCTTCAGAAACTTGTGGCCCAAACCTGCACCTTCATGGGCGCCTGCAATGAGTCCGGGAATATCGGCAATAATATATGGAGGATGATGCTCAAACTGCATAACCCCAAGATGGGGCTCCAGGGTGGTGAAGGGATAGGAAGCTATCTTGGGTTGCGCGGCTGACAGTTTTGACAGCAGGGTTGATTTGCCGGCATTTGGCAGCCCGACAAGACCTACATCTGCCAGGATTTTCAACTCGATGCGCAGCCAGCGCTCCTGGCCCGGCTTTCCTTTGCCGGCAATACGGGGCGCCCGGTTCGTACTACTGGCAAAATGGGTATTGCCACGGCCCCCCTTCCCTCCTTTTGCCACGATGATTTTTTGTCCGTCTTCAATGAGATCAGCAATCAATTCACCGGTTTCAGCATCTTTAATGAGGGAACCGGCGGGTACTTTGACAACATGGTCGGTGCCTTTGCGGCCATGTTTTTTCTTACCCTGTCCATGCACCCCTCTCTCGGCCATGAAGTGGGAGCGGTACCGGAAGTCTATAAGAGAACTGAGCCGTGTTGAGGCTTCAATGATAACATTGCCGCCATCACCTCCATCGCCTCCGTCAGGGCCGCCTTTCGGAACAAATTTCTCCCTGCGAAAACTGACGCAGCCATTGCCGCCGTCGCCGCCCTTTACATAGAATTTGGCCTCATCAATGAAAGCCATGGCTAGTTATAACAGTTGATTTTGGTAATACCGCAATACAACAGGCAATCACGGTTTCATGCAGAGCGGCTGGTGTGCATATAGTATCCATGCCGCTCCTTGGCTGTTGGGACTGAAAAAGACACTATTGGCCCGTACTTACTGGGCAGGTCAATAGGCAAGACTGGGGATCAGGACTCGTTGGGATAAACGCTTACTCTTTTGCGGTTACGGCCAAAATCTTCATAGGTAACAACACCATCAACCTTGGCATAAAGGGTATAGTCGCGGCCAAGGCCGACATTTGTGCCTGGATGTATTTTGGTGCCCAGCTGCCGAACGAGGATATTTCCAGCCTTAACAATCTGGCCGCCAAACCTTTTCACACCACGTCGCTGACCTATACTGTCCCGTCCGTTTCTACTGCTGCCGCCTGCTTTTTTATGTGCCATGATAAAACCTCAATGAATTATCAATTGAAATGTATAAAAAAAATATTTCAAACTGAAATACCGGAAATCTCCAGGGCTGTGAACATCTGGCGATGACCACGCTTGACCCGGTATCCTTTGCGCCGTTTCTTTTTAAAAACCAGCACCTTCTTCGCTTTGTCCTGCTCAACGATGCGCGCTGTTACAACCGCCCCTTCAACTGTCGGTTGTCCTATCCTTGAATTATCACCGTCAAAAACGGCAAGGACATCTTTAAGTTCAACTTCATCACCTACATTGCCGGCAATTCTCTCAACCCGCACCAGAGAACCGGCTGATACCTGGTATTGTTTACCACCGGTACGTATTATGGCGTACCCTGAAGCAACGGGAGCTTTACTTTCAGCTTTCTGTTTACTGGCCCCCTTTTCTGCCCCGGAAGTCTTCGGTTCAGGCGCTGCCTTTGCTGGATCTCCCAGGTCAAGCGACTTTTTGCTTCCGCCTCCAGTTTCAGAAAGGATAAGCTCGAGGAGCTCAGCTTTACGTGACTTTTTATTAAAAGATACTCCAAGGCTGGTCAGCTCATCAACCAGTTCCTTAACAGTCATTTTTTCATAATCTTTCATGATGTTATCCTAGTAATCATATCTGAAACGTTCCCGCTTCTCTATTGATAAGAACTCTTTACCAAAGACATTGTTGTTGCTGACAAATAAGAGTAAGACAGCAAAGGTTTTCCCGCAAACTCAGAAACAGGCATTAATAACAGAACCTAAATATTTGTCAAGCTCAATTTGCGCGCCGGTTCAGGTTATCCTTCTGCCAGCCGTTCAGCTTCTTTTTCCTTGCGGATTTTGCGGGCCATTTCAAATGCCTTTTCTTTCCCGTGTTTATTAATGGAAACCGATGTTTTCCCCTGTTTGCCGGAAGACGTAACCCAGCTCACCTCGTATCTGTTCAGTTTTGCATTATGGCGGACACCCACCACCCCTGTCTTCGAGTTGCTGATCGTTACAATATGCTTGTCGGTCCGCTGTTTGCCAAGTTTCAACTCGATTTTATCCCGCCAGGCAAGGGCAGCAAGAAGACTCGAGTACCGCCCCCCGCATTTACGGTCTGAAAAAAACTTCGAATATGTTTTCCCAAGGTAACGTACACGCACATACCAGCCATGCGTCCGTTTTATGTCCTGATCAATACGGGCAATATCTTTATGTTTTTCAAGTAAGATCTTGTCGTCCTTTTTCATGCATTTACTCCTCAAGCCCGGGCTTCAGACGTATTATTCTCGACTGTTTATATTTATCCTGTTTCTGTGACAGTAACATTATCAGGTATGGCCGTTGGTCTGCTTAAAATCTGCAATAATTGCTGGTATTAAAAACTGAACACTAAACATAGAATATTAAATTTTATGCCTGTCGTATTAACAGGTTACCGGCGGCTTCTGAAAAATTACGCCATTAATACTGCAACCGACGTGACAGGTTGGTTAGGTTATAAAATGGCAAGGCCTGCATCATTTTTCAATGGAATTTTTTCGCGAGCCAATATAAACACTGTTTTTTTTCATTACAACCTAAAAAAGTTGCTATTTGACAATTTTCAAAAATAGAGCCATCTTCCTGCATATTGCATTTGTTAAAAATTTCTTCCTTATGAGGTAAAAAGTGACTGATTCAGGGGAAAAATTCGACTGTTTTGTTGATATTGTCAGGAAGCTGCGTTCTGCACAAGGGTGCCCGTGGGACAGGGAGCAGTCACCGTTTTCCTTGAAGCGCTATGTTCAGGAAGAAACTCATGAACTTCTTGAAGCCATTGATGCGAATGATCACGAGCACGTCAAAGAAGAGTTAGGAGACATACTCTATTTGATAATTCTGCTGGCCCAGATCCATAGCGAAGAGCATTTGTTTGACATTGGCGATGTAATTGAAACAGTAAATGCCAAAATGGTACGCAGGCATCCCCATGTTTTCAGCGAGCAGAAAGTTGGGTCAGTTGCTGAACTCAGGCAAAAATGGCTTGAAATCAAGCAGCGTGAAAAAGCTGGCCGCATGAAACCCAAAAAAAATTGACAATTCCCTTTGCATCTTGTAAAAGAGCAAATTCGTTTTAGACCTTTTATATATCTTATAAACCTTCTCGCTCTCTGCCAAGACATAGATAGCGAGGGCCACTTCAAGTCCATGAGGAGGAACACATGCGCAGATACGAAACTATTTTTATTGTCAAGCCGAATGTTGCCGAAGATGAGATTGAGGCAATGACCGGCAAGGCCGTCTCGACTATTGAAGGTGATGGCGGCACTATTATCAGAATCAACAATTGGGGTCTGAAAAAACTCGCCTACCTGATCAAAAAGGAATACCAGGGGTATTACGTTTACCTCGATTATGCCGGTGTTCCTGCATCTGTTGCTGAAATCGAACGTATTTTCAGAATCGACGACCGTATTCTCAAGTATTTAACAGTTAAGCTTGCCGATTCCTGTGATCCTGAAGCGGTCAAGGAGGAACTTGCCAAGGCTGAACCTGTACCGGCTGCCGCTGAAGAGGAACCGTTGGCAGAAGATTCAGACTCAGGCGAAGAAGAGGAGACTGACTGATTTGTCCTTTGTTCATGTCTGTTTATTTCTGCATCCGCATATAATTAAAAATTTCTGGAGAAGCTGCAATGGCACCCAAAAAAAGAATATTTCCCCGACAGAAAGTTTGTCGATTTTGTGCTGACAAGAATTTGGTCATTGACTACAAGGAAGTCAGAACATTACGGAATTTTGTTACGGAACGGGGCAAAATTATTCCTCGACGCATCTATGGAAACTGTGCAATGCATCAAAGGAAACTTACTGATGCCATAAAAAAGGCAAGGCAGATTGCCCTGATGCCCTATAGCGGACCGACGCAACTGTAAAAACAGGTTAAAGAGGTGGCTGCACCATTTTCCCAGGGCTTATATAAAGGAAGTGATGTTCAACTGGCTGGCTTGATCATACTGACGGTTTTGTTGCTGCTCCCCACACTCCTCCCTGAGAAAACTGCCTGGCTGACAAGCCTTGTCCCTTTGCCTTTGTTTTACTACCACGTCAGTTTAGGCAGAAACAAGGGATTGATCCTCATACGCAACGCTATTATTCTTGCCGCGGCTGGTGCATTGCTATTCGGTTCACTGCCGATATTGCTATTCCCCTTGACACTGGTGCCGCCCGGAATAGCTTTCGCCAATGGGGTTTTTAACAGGAGATCACCTGTTGCCGCCGGTTTTACCGGCTTCCTTGTTCTGGCACTTACATGGCTCCTGTACTGGTCTGGTGTTGCATTCGTACACCAGACAAACCCTTATGCCGCCTTATTGGTCGAACTTGACAAGGGGTTAAGCAACGGTCTCCTACTCTACGAGGAGTCGGCCGGCCTTGCTCCTGAAACATTGGAAAGCGTGCGCAGGGCTGTAAAACTCTTGCGGATTTATATCCCACAGATCCTTCCGGCCCTGTTGATCTCCGGACTCTTGAGTACGGTTTGGCTGAACCTGGCACTTGGAAACTGGCTGCTCAAGAAAAAGGACAGGGACTTGACGCACTGGCCTGATTACAGTGAGTGGAAGCTGCCTGATCCTTTTGTCTGGCTGGTAGTTCTCTCTGGAGCAATATTCTTATTGTTGCCGCAGCCGTTGAGCATGATTGGTCTTAATGGCTTGATTGTTTGCAGTACAGTATATTTTTTTCAGGGTTTGGCTATAGCTGCAAGCCTTTTAAATAGATGGTCAGTACCCAGGTTGATCCGTGTCCTGATTTATGCATTGATCTTCATCCAAACCTATGGCATCATCGTATTGTCATTCCTTGGTTTAGCTGATGTCTGGGCTGATTTCAGAAAACTTAATCAGGCTGGTGACAACCAGAATAGTACCGCTTAATTGTCATTACATTGATTCGGCAGAATAAAAAATAATGAATCAGTATTTTTTGAAAGGAACTTTTTGAGGTAGAAAAAATGGAACTCATTCTTAAGAAAACGGTGGAATCCCTTGGGGAAGAAGGTGATATTGTAAAGGTCAAACCAGGTTATGCACGTAATTATCTCATTCCCAAGAAAATGGCAGTTCTTGCCAATAAGGCAAATCTCACCCTGCTGGAACAGGAAAAAGCTGCAATTGAAGCAAGAAGGGAGAAACAGCGGCAGGAAGCCGAATCACTGTCAAAAAAAATATCCGGGGCCAATATTATTATTGAGCATCGTGTAGGCGAGGAAGACAAACTTTTTGGTTCAGTCACTGCTGCCGACATTTCAGAAAAACTGGCAGAAATGGACATTCACGTTGAAAAGAAAAACATCCTTCTTTCAGAACCTATCAAGACTCTGGGCGAAGTCATTGTGCCAATAAAAGTAGGTTACCAGATGACATCTGATATAACGGTTCAGATCGTTCCGCTGCAGGCCGAATAATGATAAATGGACTGGGGTGACAGGGCCATGGAAGCTGACAGGACAGCATCGAAGCCGAGAACACCCTCTGATTCGCATCGTTTACCCCCCCAAAACTTAGAGGCGGAACAATGCGTTCTGGGTTCCATACTGCTGCAGCAAGGTGCATTGGTCAAGATTCTTGAACATTTGACCCCTGAAGATTTTTACCGTGAATCCCACAGGGTCATCTTCAAGGCAATGGTCGCTCTTTTCGAAAAAAATGAGCCCCAGGATATCATAACGGTCACCAATATATTAAAAGACAGGAACCAGCTGGATGCAATCGGCGGCCCCGCCTATCTCGCCAATCTTACCGATATTGTTCCTGTTGCAGCCAACATCATTTACTATGGCCAGATCATCAGATCAAAGGCAATCTTGCGCCGTCTCATCCAGACCTGCACTGAAATAGCTTCACGCTGTTACGAGGAACAGGATGATATCGACAGCCTGGTTGATGATGCCGAGCAAACCATCTTTGAGATCTCCCGCACTAAGAGCAGCCAGGACTTCCAGGCCCTCAGCAAGATCATCCCCGAAGCTTTCAAACGGGTTGAGAGACTTGCAGAAAAGAAAGAATTAATAACCGGAGTGCCCACCGGGTATGATGATCTTGACAGAATTACAGCAGGCCTGCAACCCTCTGACTTGATCATTCTGGCAGGGAGGCCGAGCATGGGTAAAACCGCTCTGGCCATGAATATTGTCCAGAATGCTTCTATTTTCCACAAAATCCCCGTCGCGGTCTTCAGCCTGGAGATGTCAAAGGAACAGCTCGGCATGCGCATGCTGTGCTCTGTCAGCCGGGTCGATTCACAGGATCTGCGTACTGGCTTCATTCGAGATCCTGATTGGCCCAAGCTTGCCAGGGCTACTGGTATTCTTTCAGAGGCTCCGATCTTCATAGATGATTCCCCTGCAATCGGCGTGCTGGAAATGCGGGCCAAATCCCGACGCCTTAAGGCGGAACACAACATCGGCCTGGTTGTTGTTGACTATCTGCAACTTATGCGTGGCAGGTCCAATGCAGAGCGCCGAGAACAGGAAATAAGCGAAATATCACGATCATTAAAGGCCATGGCCAAGGAACTGGGCCTGCCTGTAATAGCTCTGTCCCAGTTGAACCGCAGCCTGGAATCGCGGCCCAATAAAAGGCCTCAATTATCCGATCTGCGTGAATCAGGAGCCATTGAGCAGGATGCCGATGTTATCTGTTTTCTGTATAGGGATGAGATCTACAATAAAAGCGAGGATAATCCCAGGCGCGGGATTGCAGAGGTAATCATCGGCAAGCAGCGAAATGGACCTACTGGCACCGTTGAACTTACCTTTATCGATAAGTTCACCACCTTTGAAAATTACTCCCGTCTTGAAATCCCGGCTTCATATGTAGAGTCAAACCAATAGTGTACAACAGCACCATGAACTCCTCCCCGCAAAAAGATTCAGATCGTTACGATTTTGTCCACATTGAAGCCAAATGGCAAAAACACTGGCTTTCTGAAAATACCTTCAAGGTCAACGAAGACTCCCCGCGCCCAAAATACTACCTGCTTGAAATGTTCCCCTACCCTTCCGGCAGGATACACATGGGTCACGTTAGAAACTATTCCATTGGAGATGTGGTCGCACGCTTCAAAAGAATGCAGGGTTATAATGTCCTGCATCCCATGGGGTGGGATGCCTTCGGTCTGCCGGCGGAAAATGCCGCATTAAAACACGATACCCATCCTGCCAGATGGACCTATGAAAACATAGATTACATGAAAACCCAGCTCCAGAGAATGGGTTTCAGTTATGATTGGGATAGAGAACTGGCAACCTGCGACCCCGAATATTACCGATGGGAGCAGCTGTTTTTCATCAAGATGTACGAAAAAGGGCTGGTATACAGGAAGATGACAAGTGTCAACTGGTGTGAATCCTGCCAGACTGTCCTTGCCAACGAGCAGGTTATCGACGGCCGGTGCTGGAGATGCGACAATCAGGTCCAGCCCCAGGATATGCATGGCTGGTTTTTCCGCATAACCGATTACGCTGATGAGCTTCTGGCTGAATGTGATAATTTAACCGGCTGGCCGGAAAAAGTCCTCACCATGCAGCGTCATTGGATAGGCAAAAGCATAGGAGCTGAAATTGATTTTCCCGTTGAGGGAACTGACCAGGTTCTCAAGATTTTCACAACCCGGCCCGACACAATATTCGGGGCTACCTTCATGTCGATTGCACCTGAACACCCACTGGTTGAATTAAGCCGGCACACCGACCAGGCAGAGCAGGTTGCACAATTCGTTTCCCGTACAAGAATTGCCCGCAAACAACAGAAACCTGATGAAGAGCTGGAAAAAGAAGGCGTTTTCGTAGGGCAATATTGCATCAATCCCTATACCGGGGAGCGTATTCCGATATTCACCGCTAATTTTGTCCTCATGGAATACGGTACCGGAGCTGTCATGGCAGTACCAGCCCATGACCAGAGGGATTTCGAGTTTGCCCGGAAATACAATTTACCGGTCAAGGTCGTAGTGCAGCCTGAAGGCGAAGAGCTGGATTCCGCTTCCCTTGCAGCAGCGTTCGAGGAGCCCGGAGTTCTGACCGGTTCATCCCAATTCAACGGCCTGAAATCAGAAGAAGCAAAAAGAGCCATAACCGCTTTTGCCGCAGAACAAAAATTCGGCAAAGCCATGACAACTTACCGCCTTCGCGACTGGGGCATTTCCAGACAACGATACTGGGGGACCCCTATCCCCATGATATATTGCCCTGCCTGCGGGGTGCTGCCCGTTCCGGAAAGTGACCTGCCGGTTGTTCTGCCGCCGGATGCCAAACCAGACAAAAGCGGCCGCTCGCCCCTCCACTTTCTTGAAAGTTTTTACAAAACAACCTGCCCCGGCTGTGGAGAAGAAGCGAGACGTGAAACCGACACCATGGATACCTTTGTGGAGTCATCCTGGTATTTTGCCCGTTATGCCTCGCCACATTTTACAGAAGGACCTCTTGAGCGGGACAAAGTTGATTACTGGCTGCCGGTTGACCAGTATATCGGCGGTGTGGAACATGCCATCCTGCATCTCCTCTATGCCCGTTTCTTCACAAAGGTACTACGTGACCTTGGCTATATATCCACAGCTGAGCCCTTCAAAAACCTGTTGACCCAGGGCATGGTCATAAAAGACGGCGCCAAGATGTCCAAGTCCAAAGGCAATGTTGTTGACCCCAATGATCTCATTAAAGAGTACGGGGCCGACACTGTCCGCCTCTTCAGCCTCTTTGCCGCTCCGCCTGAAAGGGATCTTGAGTGGAGTGACAAGGGGGTAGAAGGTGCCTCCCGCTTTCTCAATAGGGTCTATCGTCTTGTTGAAAGCAACAAAGATATGTTGGCTAAGGCGCCTGAAAAAATACCTTCCGATCCTGATGAAAAAAGCCGTGCCCTCCACAGGAAAACACACCAGACCATTCGCAAGGTCACCCAGGACCTGGAAAATGACTTTCATTTCAATACTGCCATCGCAGCTGTTATGGAACTGGTCAACTTGATGCTCTCCCTGTCTTCAGAAGAATCAGAGCATAATATTGACCCGGCTGCAATTAAGGAGGCAGTGGATGCTACCCTGCTGCTCCTTTACCCAATGACACCCCACTTCTGTTCCGAACTTTGGCAGATGACAGGCCATGAAACGCACATTGAAAATCAATCCTGGCCAACCTTTAACCCCGACTCCGCCAGAGAGGAAGAAATCACGGTTGTCCTGCAGGTAAATGGTAAAGTGCGCAGCCGTTTGCTTGTCTCTCCTGACATTGGTGATGATGAACTCAAGGAACTCTCTCTGCAGGATGAAAAAGTACAAAAGTTCGTGGGCAGCCACTCTATTAGAAAAGTAATTGTTGTCCCCAAGAAACTTGTTAATGTGGTTATATAACCCTGATAATTGAATTTCCCCGCATTAGAAACTGCTGCATTGGCCCCCTTTTGGTGGTCATTACAGGATGACCATTGCAAACAAAAAATAACAGTAGATTGTATTTTGAAAACAGCAGTGAAGAAATGACACGAATGGCATATTTTCACAAAGGTGCAATACATTTCTCAAATGGTCATGAATAATCAGGTTTAGACCGCGGCCTAAAAAGATCTCGGCATGAATACCACTCTGGCACACAAAGGTTCACGGCAGGTCTGGTCCAACGCCATTCTAGTTCTTTTCTTCCTGCTGCCGGCTTTTGCCTGCACGAGCTGCGGCTACAGCAACCCGTATGTCAAGAAAGAACAACAGGACATCCCTGCCAAAACATTACTGCTCACAACCTGGCAGAACCGCACCAACGAACTTGGCTTGGAGTCGATTTACTTGCGATTGTTCAATGCCTGGTTCAAACAATCCAGCAGAATAGTTGTAGTATTCGATGATGAGCAGGCCGATCTCAAACTTACCGGAGAAATATCCGCGATTGATCTGCCCGGCCTCTTTTACGATTCGTTTGATGAGGCCCTGGAAATCAAATTGAAGCTGACTGTCCGTTTCACCTTGCGTGACAACCGTAACAATTCCGTATTGTGGCAGGAGCGGCAGTTTACCATATATGAGCCTTTTATTATTGACCCATCAGGGGAAAGTACACGGTATAACAAGCAAAAAGCCCTGCTGCGTATTGGAGATGAAATAGGCGAACTCATCTATTTGAGAGCACACGAGATTGTCAACAATATGCCTTAAGACAGGGAAAACCTCAATTACCCCACATAAGGGAAAATTTTCTTACGCCAAGCACTTCTGTTCGGGGCAAATAATCGGTGCAGACAATTGCAGATCAAGTCCCTACAGCTGAAAAATCCCCTTATTCTTGCGCCGTTGGCCGGCTATACTGATCTTCCCTTTCGCCTCCTCTGCCGCCGGTTCGGAGCATCTCTTTGTTATACTGAAATGATCAGCTGTCATGGTCTTGTCCATGGCAAAAAAAATACCCTGCAGATGACTCAGACCGTGCCTGAAGAAAGACCGGTGGCCCTCCAGCTTTTTGGAGCCGCAGCGGACACGATGGGAGAAGCAGCTGCAATTGTCTCAGCTATGGATGTTGACATCATTGACATCAACATGGGTTGCCCGGTCAGAAAAGTCGTAAAAAAAGGAGCTGGGGCTGCCCTGATGCAAAACCCTAAACTGGCGGCAGACATAATCAGCCAGGTATGCAAAAATACTTCCCTGCCGGTTACGGTTAAGATACGGACCGGCTGGAGTCACGACGCCATAACGGCACCGGCGTTTGCAAAGATGGCAGAGGAAAACGGAGCAAGCGCAATAGCCGTCCATGGCCGCACATGGGCCCAGGGATTTGGCGGTCCGGTTGACTGGCAGACAATTGCCCGGGTGAAGGACACTGTATCTATCCCGGTGATTGGCAATGGTGACATTACATCATATCAGGAGGCCTTTGGATTTCTCGCTGAGTCCGGATGCGATGGTGTCATGATCGGTAGAGGAGCGCTGGGAAATCCATGGGTGTTCACTCCGGGAGGAGCCCCAACCTCGCTGGCAAAACGCATGGAAGGCCTGGCCCAGCACTTGCAACTCATCCAGATATACTGTGACCCTGATAGAATTCTCGCCAGGATAAAAAACCATGCCGGCCGCTATTTCAAGGGTATAGCCGGAGGGTCTTCCATGCGCCGGGAAATCTATGGAGTCCCCTCCTTTGCAGCACTCCTGAATCTAGCACAGTCAATTTAGTTTTTGTGAATTTTCCGGTGCCGGGCCCTTCGCCATTGCGTTGGCCTAAACAGGCTGTTTAATCTTTTTGTGCAGCCGAAAGGCCAGATACTTTTACTTGCCTGATGAAAAAAATTATGCTAGGAAATAATTTTTTCTACAGATAGCCGGTTCCAATGCGAATCATTCCGCTACGGTCTGTCGCCTCTTATTACAGCACTGTATACCTCCGGATCATTATTCTGACATGTTCGATCCTGCCGGAAAGCTGTAACTGAAGCAGGGAATACCTAAAGATTGCAGTATAATTTTTTACAACAGATAAAAGGAATCAACTGATGAAAAAGATACTTGTTGCAAACCGTGGAGAAATAGCAATCCGGGTTATTCGGGCGGCCCAGGAATTAGGGCACACGGCAGTTGCCATTTATGAAACACCTGATACCGAAGCCTTGCACGTCAGGGTAGCGGATGAGGCAATATGGCTTGGAGAGGGCCCAAGAAAAGATTACCTGGATATTGAAAAAGTCATCCGGGCAGCCCGCAAATCCGGTGCCGACGCTGTTCATCCGGGTTATGGCTTTCTAGCCGAGAACCCTGACTTTGCCAAAGCCTGTGAAGAGGCGGGGCTTATTTTCATTGGCCCGACATCCGAGGTCATTACAAACCTGGGCAACAAGGTCATCGCCCGGGAAATCATGGCAGGCGCAAATATTCCCATGGTGCCCGGCACTCCCAACCTGACGCCCGGAGATGCAGGCGTGCAGGAAGCCCTTGCCTTTGCTGCTGAACACGGCTACCCCATCATGCTCAAGGCCACTGCCGGGGGCGGAGGCCGGGGTATCCGCCGCATTGAAAATGATACGCAGATGCGGGAGCAGATCCCCATGGCCCGCACTGAGGCCAAGGCTGCCTTCAATAACGACAATGTCTACCTGGAAAAAGTAGTTATCAATCCAAAGCATGTTGAGGTCCAGATCATCGCTGACAACTTTGGCAATGTTGTCCATCTGGGCACAAGAGACTGCTCGATCCAGCGGCGCAACCAGAAGCTGGTTGAAATTGCCCCATCAATGATCCAGGACACGTCCATTATCGACTCCATTTGTGAAACTGCGGTCAAAGCAGCAAAGGCTGCGAATTATACCAATGCCGGAACCGTGGAGTTTCTGGTCGACAAGGATTTGAACTACTACTTCATGGAAATTAATACCAGGATCCAGGTGGAGCACACCGTGTCGGAAATGGTAACCGGCATTGATATTGTCCGGACCCAGTTAAAGCTGGCCTCCGGCAAGAAGCTACTCTTCAGGCAGGAAGATGTTAAGATCAGAGGCCATGCCATTGAAATGCGCATCAACGCAGAGGATCCCAAAAACAACTTCATGCCGGAAGGCGGCAAAACCGTGAATATTTATCGCTCACCCGGTGGTTACGGCGTCCGTCTCGATGGTTTTGTTTATCAGGGCTACACCATTCCCGAAGTCTACGACTCCCTGCTGGTTAAGCTCACAGTTCACGGCTACAGCTGGAATGAGACCGTTGACAGGCTCAGGCGCTGCCTCAAAAACTTTGTGATCGTCGGCCCCAAGACAACCATTCCTTTCTATCTTGAACTGGTCAAGGACCCTGACTTCCAGAAAGGCGACTTTGACACATCATACCTGGAGACGCACGCTCATCTCCTGGATTATGAAGAACAAAATACCGAAATTAATAAACTGGCAAGACTGATTGCCGAAATTCACTACAAAGAAGAAAATACATACGCCATCTAAATCAGTAATTTTAAAATATAAGGTACGACCATGGAAAGAATTGTTCACGGGATGACCCCCAAAGAAGCACTGCAGATCCTGAGACAGGCGGATGGTTACTATTTAACTAACACTGCCCGCGATCTGTCCCAGTCTGATTTTAAAAACAGGATCCTGCTGCACACAGACCTTTTAGCTGCCGAATCAAGGGAAAATGCGAATTATTTTTCCCTGGAAATTACAGGCGGCGCTTCTGTGCATGTTGATATTCTGCGCAAACAGGTTGATCCTTTTCTGAAACTTGAACTGCTGCGTGAAAAGATGCCGAACACCTTGTTCCAGACACTTTGCCGCGGGGTCAATCTTTTCGGCTACAGGCCTTATCCGCAGAATGTTATCAGGTTTGCCGTACGTGAATTTGCCAAATATGTTGATGTCTGGCGGGTTTTTGACTTCATGAACCATGTTCCCAATATGCAGGCGGTTTTTGAGGAAGTGCAGCTGGCAGACAAGATTCTGGAGCCATCTATCTGTTTTTCTACCGGGCCCGAACATACCGACGAGTTTTATGTGAGCAAAGTGCAGGAAATCCTCGATGTTACTGGCGAGGACATCCTTCTCTGCATCAAAAACCATGGCGGTCTCGGCACTCCGAAACGTATCGGCGAGCTGGTTGCGGCCATTAAGCAGAAATATCCGGAGCTCGTCATCCATTATCATGGTCATAATACCGATGGCAATGATATCGGCCGGATCACTGCTGCAGTTCTCAATGGGGCAACAATAGTTGATGCATCAGATCATGCCTTTACAGGATATTACGGCCCACCGCCCCTTCTGAGCGTTATCCACACTCTCAAAGAGTATGGCAGGACCGCAATAGGCCTTAATGAAGATGCTGTTATTGAGACCTCGGAAGTACTGCGGAAAGAACGTGATCATTATGAATACTTCGAGTCCCAGTTTAAAGGGTTCTCCCCGACGGTGCAGATCCACAAACTTCCCGGCGGTGCCATGGGGAGCAGTTTTGAACAGGCAGTAAAAGGTAAATTCCTTGATAAAATGCCGACAATCCTGCATGATGAGCTGCCAAAGGTCCAGATTGAACTCGGCAACTGGTGGTCGGTTACCCCCGGCTCCCAGATCCTGTGGACAACTGCCGTAACCAATGTCCTGGAAAAAGACCGCTACGGTAATCCTTCCGGTGACCTTAAAAACCTCCTTCTGGGAAAATATGGCCCCTTCCCGTTTTATCGTCCTGCTGACTGGATATATGAGAAGGTTTTCGGTGCAAACTGGCAGAAAATCCTTGAGGAAGAAGGCGGTGTTGAAGATATCGAGGATATGGATATTGACAAGGAGCGTGAAGTGCTTACCGAGCGACTTGGCCACAAGCCGACGGAGCAGCAGCTGGTCACCTATCTGCAGCATCCCAATGATGCGGTAAACTTCTTCAAATTTGAAGAGGAGTTCGGCAAGGTTTACGTCCTGCCCCCCAGTATATTTCTCCGGCGTGGAGGGTATAAGCTGGGTGAATCGCTGATGTTCAAAGACCATTATGGCAAGGAACATGTGATCGAGATCGGCCCCAAGCAGAAAGATGAGAAAGGCGAGTGGTCCATTTACCTTAATGTCGATCACCAGGAGCGCAACTACACCTTCACTGAAGAGGCCAAGGAAGCTGCCGCTGCCGTCGGTCCCCAGTTAAGCAAGAAAGAAATTGAAGACCTTGCCAAGGTTGGTGACATGCGGGCTACCTTCTCATGCAATGTCTGCGAAATAGTTGTGAAGGAGGATGAAGAGGTCGCAATTGGGGACAAGCTGGCCGTGGTGGAAGCCATGAAAATGCAGACCCCCGTTGTCAGCCAGGTAGCCGGAACCGTGGTGGAAATTCATGCAAAAGTCGGCTCAGCCCTGAAAGCAGGTGATAAGATCTTAAAGATAATCACTGAAGTAAAATAAGACTGAAGACAATAGCCGGTTTCCCGGCTGGCGAAAAACCGGAACCTCTGCCTGGGGTTCCGGTTTTTTATAACCTGCACAGATGCATGCCAGCAGCACATTCATCTGTGGTATATGGGTTCATACGGTCAACTGCTTACTTTACTTCTACTACGCAGTTTTCAGTGCAGTAAGCATTGGTGACGCGGTTGTCATTTTCAGGGTCGCACCACCATTGACCGTCAACAACAAACTGGTATTCATACCTTCCCGGTTTCAGTTTCAGCATCTTCTTCCAGATATCGCCTTTAAATTTTCGCAGGCGATAGTCTTTGGCATCCGGTTGCCAGCTGTTAAAGTCTCCAGCAAGGTAAACTTCATTTACATTTGGTGCATACAAGGAAAACTCGGTTGAGGGAACGGTTTTTTTCTTAACGGTTTTTTTCGTTTTTTTGCTCGTGCTCTTTGCCTTTGTTGCCATGGTATTGGGCCTCCTGCATTCATAAAATTAATGGACAGCAATTGTTGATGCATTCGGAAGTATTCTCGCACTTTTATCAATAAGGCCATATAAAAAATTAATAAATACAGGCGAGAAACCAGTCCGGTGAGTACTTTTTACAAGACTGCCAATTGTTCCATTCATTCTTAATAAAAGTATGATCCCTTCTTGAAAAAAATAAGAGAAATTGTCAACTAAAACATGACCCCCGCTACGTTATTTTTCTATTCGTGTCTCCAAGAACTGTCAAAGCTTCAATCATAGGTCAAACGGTTGAAGCCTCCTTTTTCATACCAGGGACGCGTTGCTGCTATGCCTTCCACTTCGATGATCATGACTTCAAGAATTAGGTAAACTCTGGTGCCTTTGCGTACACACGCGGTCAAGGTATCCCCATGGTGTCCCATGGCAGCGTGCAGGTGGATTTTAGGTTCACTCTCATCCCAGAAAATACTCCCTGCTCCCAAAACCTCCCTGGCTCCACGAACTTCACGCCATACAGGTTCAGGGGGCATTGTCGGCTCTTTGGGGCCTGTCACTACATCTGCCTCCCTCAAGCCGCCCAAGACATGAAACCAGCCACTCCGGATGTTCTCCTTTTTAATCAACTGTATCAGTTCTTCCAGGAAAAAATCACCCTCATCAAAACGAACACTGAAAACTCTTCCAATGGTTCCTTTTCTATATTCCATTACGTACCCTTCTGTTGTGAAAATTGGGCCCTTTCCAAGGCCGCCTTCATAATGCGGAACAGTTCCCGACTGAATTTCCTGTTACGGGTCCTGGCAAACTGCATGGCACTGTTTTTCAACAGGTCCTGATCCACCCCCGGCAGATGATTGACAATAGCCCGCAACGTCTCACTGTCACTCGGGAATTCCATGGGTTCATTCTCATTGGTATAGCCGCTGCCGCTCATTCTCTCTTCATACAGTTGTACCGCTTCCGTGATCAGGAGATTTCTAAAATTCTCCAGTTCCTGGAATGCGCGTTTTTCCTTCAGCATGGACCCTTTTTTCCGGACCAGAAAGTCGTAAAGTTCTTCTACATGCTTATTATCGCGGAGAAGTTTAGTGGCATATTTAAGCTGGCGCTTCCTGGCGCCCCCTTTGAGGTTTTTAACAGAGGCAATTTCGTCCCGAATCTCCTGCCCGCAGGGTAGTATAGCAATTTCACCCGGGGGCAGGACAGCAAGCTCCTGGACCAGCTGCTCTATGCCCTTGGCCCTTCTTTTTTTTTCAGATCTGCTCAGCTGAGAATCCATCGAAACATCATTGCACATTTTTTTGTTCCATTGCATGTATTTTTTTATATGAACCGGTCCGGTAAAGTTATATACTGTGCTAAATTTTTATAAAAAGTTCAGCGTTCCTGTCCGAATTAGCTTCCGGACCAATAGGGGATCACTCCGAGAATTTTCCAGCGAGGTGTTGCAAATGATACAGGCACAATCATTCAGCGTCAACCAACCGACACGAATTTTATTTGGGGTTAATACAGTAAAACAGTTGGGTGACATTATTGCCGAACTCGGAGGCCGCCGCGTTTTTCTTGTCGCCGACCCCGGGTTGAAACAGGCAGGGATCATCATGCAGATATCAGCAATTCTTGACCAGGCTGAAATTCCCTACACACTATACGACAAGGTAACACCAGAGCCCGGCCTTAAACTGGCAGACCAGGGAATGAAGCTGGCCCAAAAAAACAAGGCTGATTGTGTTGTCGGCGTTGGTGGGGGCTCTGCCCTTGACATCGCCAAGGCGGTCAGCATCCTGCTGACCAATGGCGGCAGGGCGGAAGATTATCTTGGCCTGGGCAAAATTAAACTGCAGGGCGTTCCCAAAATCATGATACCGACCACTGCCGGCACCGGGGCCGAGGTTACCTTCACCGCCGTATTCATCAATGAGAAAACCAATTCCAAGGGCGGCATGAATGGCGACCCCCTCTACCCGGATGCGGCCATACTGGACCCGGCATTAACCCTCAGTCTCCCGCCCCATGTTACAGCAGCTACCGGCATCGATGCCTTTACCCATGCCCTTGAGGCTTTTGTCTCCACCCAGGCACATGCCATATCAGACATGTATGCCCTTGAGGCCATCGGACTGATCAGCAGTAATCTCGGGATTGCCTATGCAAATGGTTCTAATCTTGAAGCACGCTCCGCCATGCTTTTAGGAAGTTTACTGGGGGGCAAAGCTCTGGCCACCGCAGGGGTCGGCCTGGTCCATGCTATGGCATATCCGCTTGGAGGCATGTTCAATACCGCCCATGGACTGGCCAATGCCGTTTTGCTGCCGTATGTCGTAGAATATAATATTATCGGCAGCCCGGAGAAATTTGCCACGGTTGCCCAGATCATGGGATATGAACCTGAAGGTTTGCCTTTACGTGAAGCGGCACAGCTTGCGGTTGACGCCATTCACCAGCTTAATGCGGATGTGGGCATACCAAGCAGTCTGGCAGACCTCAATATCCCAGCGGATAAAATTCCGCAAATGGCCAAAATAGCCCTCACGGTCACCCGGCCGGTTGAGAATAATCCGAGAAAACCCACGGAAGAAGATGTAATTGCAGTTTACGAGGCAGCTTTCAATGGGGCCTGCTGATCATTCTTGCTGTAGCTTGACAACCTTGTCCCAGATCATGTCCGCGCACTCCTCCTTGGAGCAAAGCGGCAGTTTATCAAGCCGATGCTCCCTGTCGATGAGACTTAACTGATTTGTATCTGTTCCAAAGCCGGTAGCCTTTCCTATGATGTCATTTATGGCAATCAAGTCGAGATTCTTTTCCTTGAGCTTGCGCTTACCTTCCTCGATATGTTCGCTGCTTTCTGCTGCAAACCCGACAAGCAGGGGGCGTTTCGCCCTTTTCTTTTTCTGCCCAAGTTTTTTCAGAATATCAGGATTAGGCACCAATTCCAGGCCCATCGCCTTTCCGCCCTTCTTCATTTTCTGTTCCTGTGATTCCCCGGGACGGTAATCGGAAACTGCTGCAGCCATGACTACTATGTCTGCTCTGCTGTAATGTTCCATGACCGCATCGTGCATTTGCTGGGCGCTCTCGACACGGACCATTTCCACTCCGGGTGGAGGAGCACTTGGACTGGGACCGCTGACCAAGATCACCCTGGCACCCCGCCTGCTGGCAGTTCTTGCCAAAGCATAGCCCATTTTACCCGAAGATCTATTGCTAAGGTGCCTGGCAGGATCAAAAGATTCCCAGGTGGGGCCTGCAGTGATCAATATCGTCTGCTCCTGTAAATCCTGGTCCGAAAGAACAGACAATACCGCTTCCCTGGCTGTTTCCCAATCAACGAGCCTGCCAATGCCCTCATCGCCGCAGGCAAGTTTTCCCTGTTCCGGCTTAATGACTCCATAGCCGTATTCCTGCAGCCGGGTCAAATTTGCCTGTGTTGCTGCATGGCAATACATATTGCTGTTCATGGCGGGGAAAACAAGTACCTTTGCTTTAGCAGCCAGAACAAGCGTGGAAAGCAGATCATCCGCAAATCCGTATGCAAGTTTTGCAATACTTTGGGCAGTGGCAGGTGCGATAATGAAAAGATCGCATTCTCGTGCAAGGCTGATGTGTGTCATTTCCTCTCCGGCATCAGCTTCAAACATTCCTGTATACACTCGCCGGCCCGAAAGAGCTGCAAAGGTTAGGCTGGAAACAAAGCGTGCAGCGGCCTCGGTCATGACAACGGTCACCTCTGCCTCTGCCTTGACCAGTTCCCGCACCCACTCGGCGGCCTTATAGGCCGCAATGCTTCCGGTTATGCCAAAAAGGATCTTTTTCCCTGCAAATCTTATGTTCATAGTGGTTCGATATAACCTGAAGTAATGGTTTAGAAATCCTCATCTATGCAGGCTGGTTTTTCCGCTTTTTGCACACTTTTCTTAATACTGCAGTCTGCTCTCCTGCTCAGATCTGCTTCAACAGCAGATCTGAGATGTCTTTTCTCCGGGATTTCTGGTTATGATGCAAAGGATACCCAAGGGCAACTACAGCCATGAGATCAAAATTATCTGCAAGTCCAAGGATCCTGTTCACTTCAGCTTTATTTTTCAGGATCTGCCCCAACCAGACCGCACCAAGTTCCAGGGCTTCAGCGGCCAGGAGAATATTCTGGATACAGGCCCCGGCTGACTGATGATCCTTGACCGCATCATACATGTCATCTTTGCTCAGATATACGGCAATGAGGGCATTGGCACCTCTGACAATATGGGTATAATGCGTTTGCTGCGCCAACTGTTCTTTCATCTCGGGATCCTGTATTATTACAAAACGCCACGGCTGATTATTTTTCCCGGATGGAGCCCACATCCCGGCCTTTACTATTTCATGCAGCTTCTCTATGGATATTTCCACCTCGGTAAATTCACGTATACTCCGGCGCTTATAAATCGCCTCTAAAACCGGTGAAGTCATTTTCCTGTTTCCTCATGCAATAAGGGGGGATGATGTGCAGTTTGCTTGCCTGCTTGCATCTGTATAAGAAAAAAAAGTGGCTGTCAACTACATCTGAAGCGGGGATGATAATCACTTTAGTGTTTTACTTGCGGCAGGGAAACTACAGGAATTTCAAATGACTGCCGCTAACATGCCGATTGCCTCATTTGTCGGAATCTGTTAGATAATCGGCTCGGAGCTTAATCGAATGGGAAAAAAGAAAAAAATCATACTGCCCCATCTGCCTGCAGGAATCAATGTCACTGACACCCATTGTCATCTCGACATGATCAGTTCCGGAGAAGATGTCCATGCGACAGTCAGCCGCGCGGTTGCCAGAGGTGTTGCCCCTATAGTTACCGTCGGCATAGATATTGAAAGTTCAAAAAATGCGATCCGCTTTGCCGCGCAATTCGATTCCGTCTATGCAACAGTCGGCATCCATCCACATAATGTGCAGGAATTAAATGACAGCTCGTATGTTGAACTGGAAAAACTCTGCAGGCAACCTAAAGTGGTAGCCTATGGCGAGATAGGACTCGATTATGTCAAGCAATATGCCCCGGATGATGTTCAGCGTGAACACTATGCCCGGCAGGTTGACCTGGCAAAGAAAATGGAACTTCCCCTGGTGATTCATGACCGGGAAGCCCATAATGATATTCTGCATATCCTCAAGAGTAGAACTCCTTTTCCTGCAGGCGGAGTAATGCACTGTTTTTCAGGAGACTGGAATCTTGCCATAAAAGTTTTGGATCTCGGTTTTTTCATATCAATACCGGGAGTGGTGACTTTCAAGAAAGCAAGCGCTATGCAGGAGGTTGCCCAAAAAGTTCCCCTCGACAAATTGCTCCTCGAGACCGATGCTCCTTTTCTGGCGCCAGAACCCTTACGCGGCAAAAAGAACATCCCGGAATACATTCTGTATACCGCTAAGAAAATAGCAGACCTGCGGGATTTATCCCTTGAAGATCTGGTACGCTCAACAACAAAAAACGCCCTAAAAGTCTTCAATATCCCAGCCGCTGACGGCTTTTGATATTATTCGGTTCAAGCGCTTATGTTACTGGAGAATTTTACAGAGATAAAACACCGCATTGCAACGGCCGCCTCCCGGGTCGACCGCTCAGCTGCAGATATAAAACTGGTGGCTGTATCCAAAAACATTCCGCCTGAAAAAATTATAGCGGCAGTAAAACTCGGCCACTTTGTTTTCGGAGAAAATTATGTGCAGGAAGCCCTTGAAAAAATCCCCTCTATAAAAAACCTGGCACAACATGAAACCCTTTTCCATTTCATCGGAAAACTGCAGAGCAACAAGGCAAAGAAAGCCGCAGAATTATTTGATGTCATTGAAACCGTTGACAGTATAAAATTGGGTCTGACACTTGAAAAGCACTGTGCCGCACTGAATAAATCACTTGAGGCATATGTGCAGGTAAACATCGGATCCGATATACAAAAATCAGGTGTTAAGCCTGAAGATTGCGAAAAACTTTTACGCGGCCTCAGTCCCTGCCGATTTCTGCGGGTTACAGGTCTCATGACCATGCCGCCCTATTTCCCTGATCCGGAAGATGCCCGTCCGTTATTCAAACACCTGCGGCAACTGTCAGAAGAATTCGAGGCAAAAGGCCTGTTGGGCCGGCATGGACCGGTGGAGCTTTCCATGGGCATGTCAGGTGACTTTGAAGTGGCGATCGAAGAAGGTGCCACCGTGATTCGCATAGGGACAGCATTATTTGGTGCACGCCCCCGGCAATCCATAGAATAATGTGTTATGAAAAATAGATTTATTTTATATTCGTAAATGTTTCATTTTTTTCGATACTATTCTTAATGTTTTCAACCGGGGTTTATAAATGAAAATAACTATCATTGGAACAGGATATGTTGGCCTTGTAACCGGTACCTGTTTTTCTGAATTTGGGCACGAGATCATTTGCATTGACAAGGACAAACGTAAAATCAGCGAGCTGCAGTCCGGGACAATCCCGATCTATGAGCCTGGTTTACAGAACCTTGTCCAGAAAAATCTCCAGGAAAAGCGCCTGCAATTTGACACTGATGCAAGCAAGGCCGTGCCCTGGGCAGATACAGTATTTATAGCGGTTGGCACCCCTTCTAGCCGCCGTGGGGACGGTTATGCGGATCTTTCTTTTATCTATGAAGCCGCCAGGGAGATAGCACCCCTTCTGACAAAATATACACTGATCGTCAATAAAAGTACTGCCCCTGTTGGCACGGCCCGGCAGATTGCCAGAATTATCAGAGAAACCAACCCGGCTGCTGATTTTGACATTGCCTCAAATCCTGAATTTCTCCGGGAAGGTGCTGCAATCAACGATTTCATGCGCCCGGACCGGGTGGTAATCGGGGTGGAAACAGAACGTGCCGCTGAAGTCCTTAAGGACATCTACAAACCCCTCTACCTCATCGAGACACCCATTGTACAGGCCGAGATTGAAACTGCCGAACTGATCAAATATGCGGCGAATGCCTTTCTTGCGGTCAAAATCAGTTATATCAACGAAATGGCAACCTTATGCGAAAATCTTGGTGCCGATGTCATCAAGTTGGCCAAAGCCATCGGTCTGGACGGGCGGATCGGCTCCAAATTTCTGCATCCCGGCCCAGGGTATGGCGGATCATGTTTTCCCAAGGACACCCTTGCCCTTATCAGGATGGCACAGGAACAGGGCGCCGGAGCACGTATCGTCGAAGCTGCCA
>Ga0209536_100001742_pt1 | contig 35646 bp, 33 predicted proteins | sample DeeMarSeWOR28_12_FD_187461 | JGI IMG/M metagenome (GOLD analysis project Ga0209536, IMG submission 187461) | Marine sediment microbial communities from White Oak River estuary, North Carolina - WOR-2-8_12 (SPAdes) (version 2) | ecosystem: Environmental > Aquatic > Marine > Intertidal zone >...
GCTGCCCCTCCGCCGGCGTATACCGGCACGCCGGATGGCGCCGCCGCGTGGCAAAACCGACCGACAGGATCCGGAGAAATCCTCGACCAGGCAACGGCACGGAGGGGTATGTCAGACGACTGGAAGACCTGTCCGGGAAGCAGTCCCCCGATAAACAGAATAACGCCCGGCAGCATTTAATGCCGGGCCACTATATATATTGAGTCATCAGTGCCTGGGGCCAATCCCGGTGCCACCGCAGAGAAAGCCGGGCAAGCGGCACATTTTGAACCAGTTAGCCAGTCCGATAGCGGCGTGCGCGGCGTAGAGCGCGTCATTGCCGGCAACGACCAGCCCAGAAGCATCGCGGGCATGTATGTGTTCCTTCACCGCCTCAGCGCTTACACCGTAGTCAGATGCGCTATCGGCCGCCTCGGCGAGATCGACGAATTCAAGCTTGCCGTCCTTGTTCCTGGCCTTCAGAAACTCAACCTCGTGTACGCTTGCAGCATGGGTACTGTCATAGATTATGACTACCGGCATCTGCAGTTTGTCGGGATCAAAGGTCACATTGTTCATTACGCCCCCTGTTATACATATTTCAAGGTATGGATTAAAACCCGGATGAAGCTGCTCAATTGAGGACCGATGGCCCTGACCCTGGAGAGGACATAGCACCGCATGACAATCTGGCCAGGGCAAATTCGCACTCTTCATCACCTGCAGCAACACCCCATTCGTAGAGCCTCCTGGCCATGTCCGGATTCCGTTCGACTCCCCGGCCCTGCTCATAGAGCGCGCCGAGCCAAAGATTGGCCCTGGTAAAACCCCGGTTGACAGCACTGATCATATAAGCCAGGCCACGGGCAACATCTGTCCTGCCATGGCTCCCGGTGATCAGGTAGTGGCCCAGAATAGCCATCGTCCGGTTGTCACCGCGGTCCGCGGCGCGCCCCAGCCAGCCAAAACCAAGCCCTGTATCCTGCGGCACATATTCACCCGCAAAATACACGTCCGCAAGACAGTTGGCAGCATTGTTGTAACCCTCGTAGTATGCCTCCTCCAGCATCCTGATTCCCTGAGCCGGACTGGCCTGACAACCTTCGCCGGACAGCAGCATCAGACCCACGGTCGCTCTGGAAGCCAGCACACCGTTTTCAGCACCGATTGAAAGCAGTTCAAATGCCTTCTTCTTCTGTTCCATTACCCCGAAGCCGGATTGATACAGCCAGCCAAGGTTGCAGTGAGCACGTACCTCTCCCGCATCTATAGCCTTGAGGTACCACATTTCGGCAACGGAAAAATCCTGCTCTACGGCAATACCAAGAGAATAGATCTTGCCCAGATGAAACATCGCTCCCGCATCACCACTCTCTGCAAGCGACCTGATTCGTTCAATCGCGCGCATGTAATAAACGGGCGATGTCTCCAGTACTTCATCAATAGCCTCATATCGTGCGCGTGCTTCATCGATATGTTTTGCGCATTGCGGCCGGTGGACCAGGTAGCTGGCATAATCACCCGCAGATGGACTCGCACAGATCTCCGACCAGATTATGTCGTCGATAACGCTATCATCGTAGCCAGCAGGCCACACACATTCCCGCCGGATAAAGGACTCGATTATGCTGTTCATATCAATCTGAAAAACGGCCGTATAGCGACGCCAGTCAGTTCAGAAGCCTCTTCGCCAGCAACATAGGGACCAGCAGCGGGTGCTGATTCCTGCCGCCATTTCACTCGTGGTTGATATTCATGAATAATGGTCTTCACTACTCCCTGGGGTGCCGGACACGGGCTGCTACCTACTACCCCTATTGGCCGCCCGTTGACATTTACAGCCCGCCTTCATCTGGTATATTGTATACTAAATCACGATACTGCAGAAATAAAGTTGATCAAGTAATCCCGATGTTCAATATGCAGGGTGCCGGTATCCTGCTGCATGGACTGGCCAGCCACCGGCATCCGGCCCGGTTTTTCGTACAGATCCGGTCATCGCATAGTCACTGCACATCTTGGGAATACCCGCCGGTGGGCGGCGCCAGCATTGAGGGCGGAACAGAACCATGGGCTCTTCAAAAGCGGAATACGGACCGGGCGCGGAATCACCGGGGAAGGTCACCTCCACAGCCACTCTTGCTCGCAAGACAGGCGAGAAGATCACCTCGGTCACAGCTTATGATTATTCCACGGCAAAACTGGTCGACGCCGCGGGGGTAGACATCATCCTCGTGGGGGACAGCCTCGGCATGGTCGTACTCGGCTACCCGGACACGACCCGTGTGACCCTTGACGACATGGTACATCACACACATGCCGTCACCCGCGCACAGCCCAGGGCCCTAGTGGTGACGGATCTGCCGTTCCTCTGCGCCGGTGTGTCCACCCGGGACACAGTCCGCAATGCAGGGCGACTGGTTCGGGAGGCCGGCGCCGAGGCAGTGAAACTCGAAGGAGGCGTACGGGTACGCGATGAAATCCGGGGCCTCGTGGACTGCCAGATACCGGTCATGGGACACGTCGGACTGACGCCCCAGAGCAAACACGCCTTTGGCGGATTCAAGCTACAGGGGAGGACAGCGGAGGCCGCGGACCAGGTGCTGCGCGACGCGCTTGCCGTTCAGGAAGGCGGAGCCTTCTCGATCGTACTGGAGGGCATACCGGCGGCGCTTGGAGATCGCATCACCCGGGAACTCGACATCCCGACAATCGGCATCGGCGCAGGTCCCGGCTGCGACGGACAGGTACTGGTCATCCACGATATGCTCCACTTGTTCCTCGATTTCACGCCCGTGTTTGCCAAAGTCTATGCAGATGTGGGATCAACAACACGCGAAGCCCTGAAACGCTATTGTGAAGAGGTGCACGACGGGCACTTCCCCGCCAAAGAGCACTGCTACTAGCCGGGACGATTGCTCATCCAGCAGGAAAACATGCTGCCAACCGCCACGCTGAATGCCTTGCGCGCTGACAACCACCCGGCTCCTGTCGCATCCATCGGGTTTTCGCCATTACTGCGACTACTGGTCCTCGCGCCGCACCCCGACGATTTTGATGCCATCGCAATCACGCTCCGCGGCTTTCAGGCACGAGGCAACGATATCCATGTGGCCGTAATGAGCGGTGGCAGCAAGGGCGTGCAGGACAGCTACGCCAGCCCGCCGAGCCGGGAGCGGAAGGCAAGGCTTCGTGAGCAGGAACAGATAAACAGTTGCAGCTTCTTTGGTCTTCCCCCTGACCGGCTCGGTTTCCTGCGCCTGCCGGAAGCCCCGGATGGCGAACTTGGCCATGACGTCCCCAATGCGGCCCGGGTACGCCAGCTGATCAGTGAGATCTCCCCGGATATTCTGTTCCTTCCCTACGGCGACGACAGCAACAGCGGCCACCGGCGCGCCTTCGACATGGCCCGCGCTGCAGCGCGGGATCTGGGCAGGCCGCTGCTGGCCCTCTACAACAAAGACGCCAAGACCCTCAGTTTCCGGAGCGACCTCTACACCGGATTTGACGAGACCCGGGCAAACTGGAAACGCACCCTGCTACGCTTTCACGACACCCAGCAGAAACGCAATATCGAGGTCCGCGGCCATGGTTTCGACGATCGCATTTTGGGCTTCAACCGGGAACTGGCGCGCCAACTCGGTCTTGAGGCCCCGTACGCGGAGGTCTTCCAGGCCGAACTCTTCCACGCGGACCGGCTGCCACTCCAGCGGTCAACCAGCCACAGCTAGTTTTCCGGTACCCCACAGGCACCCCGGCTCGACTGGAGGTTGCGATCTTGTTACACGCTGCTGTCTGCAGCCCTGAAGAGTCATGGCCCTGTCAATCGAATGCAGCTGCCCCCCGGGTAACCCATCCTGACCATTCAAGATTACTGGACACTGCCGCTATATTCGTATATTATACTAAGCTAATTTACTAGCTGGTATACCGTATACATATGAAACCGCCGCAGGGGTATTTAACATGACACAGCATTTCGCAAATGAATCCACCCTTAACAGCACAGATGCGCAAGACAAGTGCCTGTTCTGGCTGAGTATTCTACAGATTACCATTGGGGTGCTGCTGGTGACCACGTCGGTGTTCGTGTACTCGCTCATGCATCACCATGCACTGACGATTCCCGCCATGATGGGCACAGCCCTGATTGTACACAGCGCCAAGGCCTTCCTGGTGTGCCGCGATCGTCCACTGTTCGGCGACCATCACCAGCCAAACAACGGGATGACGGGCTAGGCCTGACTCTTGCTCACCGGGGTGCGTGCGAGCACCCCGACAACGGCATTCACGAAGCTGCCCGGGGTATCCCGAGTTCCCGGCCGGACATGCCTGACTGGAATGACCTGAATCAGAATGTCCTGGATCTGGAACTGGCGTCCGCGAGCGCCAGCAGGGACTGCGCCCGTTTGACCACCGGCACGTCGACGACCTTCCCCCCCAGGGATGTAGCTCCCCTCCCCGTGCGCTCGGCCTCCTCGAATGCCGCGACGACCTGCCGCGCATACTCGATCTCCGCCTCGGACGGCGAGAACAGGGTATTGAGGGTATCGATCTGGATCGGGTGGATTGCGAACTTGCCCTTGAAGCCGAACTGCCTGGCGGCCCGCACGTTCACCTCCAGCCCGCAGGAATCCTTGAACCGGAAGAAGGGGGTGTCGAGAGCATCCACGCCGGCTGCCCGCGCCGCGATGCAGACCGAACTCCGGGCACCGGCAACCTCCGATTCATCCTCTGTGCGCTCAAGACCCATGTCGTTGGTGAAGTCCTCCGCACCGAAGGCCACGGCGACAATTCGGGGACTGGCAAGGCAGATCTGGTAGCAGTGCACGACGGCGAGTGCTGTCTCGATCCATGGAATAAGCCGAACACTCCCGACCTCCAGGCCCGCCTCACGCTCAAATCCTGCGATGATCGCAGAGATGGATGCGATGTCATCCACCGTCTGTATCTTGCCAATGGAGATGCCGTAGATCGACGACCCAACGACCGCGGCCAGATCCTCTTCGAGCCACCCGCTACCCAGAGAATTTACCCGGGATATAACAGGTATGCCCAGGCCGCAGAGCTTCGGAAGATAGGCTGCGGTGACCTGACGCGCATTGTCCTCTTCCGCATCCGGCACCGAATCTTCAAGGTCCGGAACAAAGGCGTCGGGTCTGAAAGCCAGCGCCTTGTCCAGCATGCGGGCGCGTTTCCCGGCGTGAAGAGCAGGCTTCTCATCCGCTTGCCGCCCCGGGGAAAAGCTGTCAGTGCACCATGAGCGTCGGTATGTTCGCGTGCGTCAACAGGTGTCGTGTGACGCCACCGAACAGCAGTTCGCGGGCACGCGCATGGCTGAAACCGCCAACCGTCAGCAAACCCACATCCTCTTCGGCACACACATTCAGCATGGCCTCGCCAACACTGTCTCCCTTGCCGTCCAGGAAGGCGACATTCGCGTCAATCCCGTGCCAGGCAAGATACTCGACCAGGGCACCAGCCCCCGCTTCCCGTTTCTTCGACGAGAGAATCGTCACCGCGCCCATGTTTATAAGCCATGGCCAGATCATGGCGATTGCCCGTGAGGCCTCGGTGCTCTCGTTCCAGCCAATTGCAACATGCTCGCATTGTTCGGTCCTGACCGCTGGAGGTTCAATCAGGACCGGCCTCCCGGTCCCGCACAACATGGCCTCGATGGCCCTGCCCACCGGTGAGCGGCGACTGGTTCCGGACTGGATCACGGGTCTCGGAACTGTAACCAGATCGCACAAACGCGCGTGGCGGATCAGGGTGTCTTCCACGTGGCCAAACTCCTGGTGCCAGCTTGCCGACGGGCTATCACCCGGGATCGGTCTGTGGCTGAGAGTGACACCGGCCTCCTTGCAAGCCGCTTCGAATCCCGCACGTGCCTCATCGGCCATGGACAATGCCGATTGTTCCGCGGACGCCTGGACACTGCCACGCATCTTTGCAGGCAAGTGAAACTCGAACGACACTGCATCGGATACACGTTCCATCACATGCAGCCCCTTGATGTGGGCCCCGAAACGCCTGGCAATGATAAACGCGCGGTTCAACGCTGTCATGCTTGCCCTGTTCCCGACGATTGGAACCATGATGATTTTGATCGACATCTATGCAACCTCGGGTATGCGAGCCAGTATGCCTGCCGCAGTCTTACTTCTTGCCAATCGTGCTGACAACGTTCAGGTTGCCAATACGACCGGATTCAACACCAGCGGCCGGATCGATGATGGCATCGATCAGGGTCGGCTTGCCGGATTTGATGGAGGCATCCAGGGCCGCTGCCAGTTCTTCAGGAGTGGTGACGCGATAACCTTCGCCACCGAGAGCGATCATCATCTTGTCGTAACGGGTGTTGGGGTTGAACAGCATGCATGAAACTTCGTGTTCGGGGCTGGGTTCGTCACCCCTGTAGATACCACCGTTATTCATGATGATGACGGTAACCGGCAGGTTGTAACGTGTGAGTGTTTCGAGTTCCATGCCGCTGAAACCGAACGCGCTGTCACCCTCGATGGCAACGACCGGCTTGCCGGTTACTGAAGCAGCGGCCACACAGGAACCCATGCCGATACCCATCACGCCCCAGGTGCCGGTGTCCAGGCGACGACGCGGCTGGTACTGGTCGATGATCATACGGGCGTTGTCGAGTGCGTTCGCACCCTCGTTAACAAGGCTGATGTCCGGGTAGTTCTTCAGCACCTCGCGGATCGCGCCCAGCGAGTTGTGGTAGTTCATCACCGGTGTGGGAGTGTTCAGCTTGACGCCCAGCTTGGCTTTGCTACTGGCAACTTTCTCGGCGATTGCGCCAGTCCACTCGCTGCTGGTGGTCATACCCTTCAGGCCTGCGCGCAGTGCGGCGACGCAGGAGCCGATGTCACCAACCAGTGGTGCGGCGATCGGCACATTGCTGTCCATTTCGTTAGCCTGGATGTCGATCTGCACAAACGTCTTCGAGCCACCCCAGGTTTTACCCTTGCCGTGGGCTAGCAGCCAGTTAAGGCGCGCACCGACCAGCACGACAACGTCGGATTCCTTCAGCACCAGGGAACGGGCGGCTGCTGCACATTGCGGGTGGGTATCGGGCAACAGACCCTTGGCCATCGACATCGGCGTGAAGGGAATACCGGTCTCTTCGATGAGCGCCCTGATCTCGTCGTCGCATTGCGAGTAGGCAGCACCCTTGCCGAGCAGGATCAGCGGCCTGTCGGCACCCTTGATCAGCCCGACGGCGCGTGCAACAGCATCTGGGCCGGGCTGTTGGGCCGGGGCCGGATCAACCGGCACAAACAGGGACTTTGCACCCTCTGCAGCGCTCATTGTCCTGGAGAACACTCTGGCGGGGATATCCAGGTAGACACCGCCAGGACGGCCGGAGAGTGCGGTGCGGAATGCGCGCGCAACAGCAACGCCGATGTCTTCGATGCGGTTAATACGGTAGGCAGCCTTGCAATGCGGCCGGGCGATGTTCAGCTGGTCCATTTCCTCGTAATCGCCCTGTTGCAGGTCGACGATTTCGCGTTCACTGGAACCGCTGATCATGATCATCGGGAAGCAGTTCGTGGTGGCGTTGGCAAGGGCGGTCAGACCGTTCAAAAAGCCCGGCGCGGAAACGGTCACGCAAATACCGGGTTTTTTCGTCATAAAGCCCGCGACCGACGCGGCATAACCGGCGTTTTGCTCGTTCCGGAAGCTGAAAAAACGGTTGCCGCGAGCTTGCCACAAGCGGCCGAACTCGGTTACCGGAATACCGAGAAGACCGTAGACGGTGTCAATGCCGTTCATTTCCAGGGCTTCCATGAGAAGATGGAAACCGTCGGTCAGTTCTGTATCTTCAGGTGCTATTGCTGCCTCGTTACTCATTACTCAATGCTCCCAGTTCAGAAACTCTTTAACGTGTTCCGCCAGATGGTCGGTATGTTCGCGCACCAGCTTTTCGGCCAGCGTGGCATCGCGCTGTTCCATGGCTTCGATAATGTGCAGGTGATCCACGACCGAATCGACCACACGGCCAGGTTCCCTGAGCGAGCGCGAGCGGATTGCATGCATGTGAATGAACAGTCCCTCTGCGATCCCCGACAACAGCTCACATTTGCCCAGCCGGATGATCGACCGGTGGAAGTGGATATTGTCATCCGAGTACTCGTCGATGGCCGCCAGCGCGCACGCCGGGTCATCCAGATTTATGAACGTCTTTCTCAGGCCAGCGATTTCCTCGTCACTGGCATGCTCACATCCCAGCCTTGCGGCGAGACTTTCCAGGGCACCCCACACACAGATAACCTGCAGTATCTCCTCCTTGGACTTGCGAACCACGAACGTCCCCCGGCGCGGCACCATGCGCACCAGCCCCTCCTGCTCCAGGCGCGATAGCGCCTCGCGGATTGGTGTCCTGCTAACCCCGAGTTCTTCCGCCAGGCGGCGTTCGTCCAGCCTGGCATCGGACTCCTTCGCATAGATGTCCATCGATATGATCGCCGACCTCAATGCCTCGTACACCTTGTCCTTCAGCGCGACATTGGTGTCGACGGGTTTCAGGCGCATGTTGCGGGTAACCACTGTCATCACCCTGCTTTGGTATCAGCCCCACTCGCATACTTTCTCTTCAACGACTTGAATACCGGCAGCAGGAACAGCAGCAAGGCAACACCCATAATCGGTCCGGAGATGGGACGCTGGATGAACACCAGCATTGAACCCTCCGACAGCAGCAGGGACTGGCGCAGCGAGGATTCGGCCAGCGGCCCGAGCACGATCGCGAGGACCATCGGTGCCATAGGGTAATCGAGCTTGCGCATGAGATAGCCGGCGACACCGAAGATGAGCATCAGCCAGACGTCATGCATGTCCTGGGTCGGTGCGTAGCCACCTACCACGCACAGGACAAAGATTACCGGGGCCAGTATGGTGAAGGGCAGCTTCAGGACCCAGATGAAGAGCGGAATGAAGGCCACATTCAGCAGCAGTGAAAACAGGTTCGCCACGTAGAGACTGGCAATCAGACCCCAGACAAACTCGGTCTGATCGACGAACAGCCGCGGACCAGGCTCCAGGCCCCAGATGACCATGCCACCCAGCAGGATGGCCGTGGTCGGCGAGCCCGGGATACCGAGCGTCAGCATGGGCAGCATCGAGCCGGTACTCGCGGCGTTGTTGGCGGACTCGGGCGCGGCGACACCGTCGATGTTGCCCTTGCCATAGCTGTCCGGGTTCCTGGACATGGTCTTGGCAAATCCGTAGGCCATGATGGAGCCGGGGGTCGCGCCGGCGGCCGGCAGCAGACCGACAAAGTAGCCCACGAAAGAACCCATGATCATGGTTTTGACGGACTTCCCCATTTCCTTGAGGGCACTCATGACGCGGCGGAACGATACCACCGCCTGGGAAACCTGTACCTCGCCGCGACTGCTCTCGATCGTCCACAGGATCTCGCCGATACCGTAGATACCGATCGCCAGCACAAGGAAGTTGATGCCGTGGTAAAAGCCCGGTATGTCACCGAAGATCAGGCGTGGCGCCCCGCTGATGATGTCCAGGCCGACCGCACTGAGCACCAGGCCGATCAGGATCGAGAAGATGGTCTTGGGAATGTCGTCGCCGCCCAGGCCGACGAAGGTGCCGAAGGCCAGCATCATGAGCGCGAACTCCTCGGCGGAACCGAATACCAGCGCCACGTGCGCCAGCGGTGGTGCAAAGGCAGTGAACAGGATGACCGAGATGGTGCCGCCGGTGAAGGAAGCCACCGCCGCCGCCACCAGTGCCACGTCGGCCCTGCCCTGCACGGCCATCGGGCGCCCGTCGAAGGTGGTCGCCACGGCGGTCGAGGCGCCGGGTATTCCCAGCATGATCGAGCTGATGGCACCCCCGTACATGGCGCCGTAGTAAATCGCGCACAGGAAGATAATGGCTGAAGTGGGTGGAACGATGAAGGTAACCGGCAACAGGATGGCCACGCCATTGACCGAGCCCAGGCCAGGCATGGCGCCGATGAACAGGCCTACGGCACAGCCAATGACCACCAGGGACAGATTCATCGGTTGTAGTGCGATCAGAAAGCCGTCGAGCAGATGCGGGATTATATCCATGCTACGATCCTCGGCATAAACGAGTGGTAAGGAGACCGAACCTGCGTATTCCGCTGAAGGTGATCACATCTTCACACGCTACAGGAAGATGTCGTACAGCGGATAGAAAAGTGGTTCTGTAACTCCCTTGGGCAAGGTGATGTTCAGCAGTATCTCGAAGAAGAAGAAGGTGACAATCGGCGTAAGGACGGCGAAGGTGGCGGTCTGCACCCAGCCGTGTCGACCGATAATCTTCATGTAGAACACGAAGAACAACGGTATCGCACCATAAACGCCGATCCAGTGGATAGCGCCAATCATCATCACCAGTGCCCCGACCACCAGCGCGACCAGGGCCGCGGACTGGCTGTCGAAGTAAGGTTCGGTTGACTGCGATTGAGGTGTTACCCCCCTGAGCGCGCGCACGAAGATCCACAGCGAACTCAGCAGCATGCCCGTCGATAGCCAGAAAGGGAACGCCCCACCGCCGGGCCCCCTCTCAGGGACCCAGCCGATGGGGAGTTCTGCACTCTTCCACATCAGGTAGGCGGAGAAAATCGCCAGCACTACAGCCATTAGCAGTTCAGCACGCCGCATTCGAATTTCCTCCGTTCTACTCTGATTTTTCCACGAACTCCTGCCTGGAAATACCGGGGCTATTTGATTTCGCCGATCTCTGTCAGCAGTTTCCTGTGGGTATCGTTATTCACCTTCCAGTAGTCCATGAGGTCATCGCCCGTAATGAACTCGCCAAGCAGGCTCTTCTTCTTCATGTACTGCTGCCACTCTTCCGAGTCGTACACCTTCTTGAAGACATCCCGATAGAACTGATAGGCCTCGTCGCTCAACCCAGGCGGACCCACGACGCTGCGCTGCATGTAATAGGTGTAGGGTTTGCCGATCTCGGTCATGGTGGGGACGTCCGGGAACATCGGCAGACGTTGCCCGGTGAAGGTTACGATGGGCACGACGTCGCCGGACTCATAGAATCCAAGGGCCTCGGACGGGTTGTTGACCGTGGAGTTGGCGTGCTTGCCGGCCAGCTGCTTGGCGACATCACCACCGCCCTTGAAGGGCACGTACTTCATATCCAGCCCGTAGCTGGTGTTCAGAAAGGATGTGAGGAGTTCGTCCTCACCGCCCCTGCCCGTGCCGGCCATGGTCCACTTGGAACCCGCCTTTTTGGCCGCTGCCACGAACTCGTCGATGTTGGTGATGCCGCTGTCCTTGTGCACCCAGAGGATGAATGTGTCCTCGGCCATGCGCGCGATGGGCGCCATTGTCAGCGGATCGACGCCAAGCTTGGGTTGACGCAGCGGAGTGGTGTAGAAGCTGTTCAGGGTAACCATGACGGTGTGCTCATCCCCTGTCTTGCTCTTCATGTGAATCAGGGCCTCGGCACCGGAACCGCCTGGCTTGTTAACGGGAATGAAGGGCTTGGGTGAGAAGTCGTGCTTCTCGATAACGGTCTGCATCAGACGCGCCATCTTGTCCGCACCGCCCCCGGGACCGGCCATAATTACGAACTCGACGGGCTTCTTTGGTGCCCAGTCCGCAGCCTGAGCCACGGGTGTAGTGGTGGCAAGGGTCGCCGCGGCGATCAGCGCCGCCGGGAACAGTGCCCGCTTGATAGATTTAGCTCTCATCGAATCATCCTCCTGTGGACCCTCCGCATGGCCGGGTCCGTATTGTTTTCCCACACGGCTGGTGCTGTGCGGGCCTTGTGACTGGATTCTGGTGTTTGGTATACAGAATACCAGACAGCTTGATAATAGCCCTATAAAAATAATTTTCAAGCGTATTCCGAAAAAAACTGCCAGACGCAAAGCAGTTGAAAAATACTGCCGTAAATACGGCATAAACTGCTGATTTCTTGTCTTTTAATGACAGTTATCGAAGCCATGCTTTACACGTCACCACGGATACCGTGTATATCATTCAAGGCTGTACCCGCCGGGGGGATTCGTAATCACCTCACTGGAGAGAGAGCACCAGTTTGCCGAAATGGGCACTCGCTTCCATGTCCCGATGAGCCTGTGCGGCATCTTCCAGCCCGTAGACCCGGTAAATGAGCGGCACGACCTTGCGCTGCGCCAGCAGGGGCAGCACGGCCCTGGTGAACCCGGAAACGATGGCCGCCTTCTCCGGCAGCGGCCGGGACCGCAGCACAGACCCGATCACCTGCTGACGCTTGACCATCATCAGCGCCAGGTTCAGCTCCGCCTTCACCCCACTGGTGACGCCAATAATCACCAGCCGTCCGCCGACGGCAAGCGACTGCATGTTGGATGCCAGGTAGGCGGCGCCGATATGGTCCAGAATGACCTGGACGCCCTGCTTGCCCGTGTAAGAGCGGATCTCACCGGCGAAGTCCTGCGACTTGTAGTCGATGACCAGATCCGCCCCGAGGGCCCTGACCCGCTCGACCTTGCCGGGCGATGCGGTGACTATGACCCGGGCGTCAGGCGTCAAGGCCTTGCAGAGCTGTACCGCAGCAGTGTTAACCCCGCCGCCGCCGCCGTGCAGAAGCACGCTATCCCCGTCCGTCAGGCCACCGATCATGAAGACATTGAGGTAGGCGGTTATGTAGGTCTCGCAAACACATGCCGCCTCCTCGAAGCTCATCGACTCCGGTATCGGTATCAGGTGGTCTGCGTAAGCGATGGCATACTCCGCATAGCCTCCGCCGCCGACCAGGGTCATGACCCGATCGCCAGCACACCAGCCGCTCACCTGCCGACCGATTTCCTCGATGGTCCCCGCCACCTCCAGGCCGAGAATCTCCGAGTCGCCCTCGGGTGGCGGGTAATTGCCCTCGCGCTGGACAATGTCCGGACGATTGACCGAGGTCGCCGCGACCCTGACGAGCACCTGCCCGGCACCCGGCGACGGCTTCTCCGCCTCCCCGACCCGCAGGACATCCGCCCCGCCGGATTCACTGACCAGAATCGCTTTCAAACAGCTTCCACCCGGGCCGCACAGAATTTGAACTCGGGGATCTTGCCGAACGGGTCGAGGGCCTGGTTGGTCAGTACGTTGGCCGGCGCCTCCGCGTAACAGAAGGGAATGAAGACCATGCCGCTGGGTACCGCGCCGTCGACCCTGGCGCGCAGTTCGAGGACCCCGCGGCGGGTCGAGACCCTGATCATGGCACCGGGCTCGATGTTCATCCGTGACATGTCGCCGGGTGACAGGGTGGCGACTGCTTCGGGCTCCAGCTCGTCGAGTACGCTGGCGCGCCGGGTCATGGCCCCGGTGTGCCAGTGCTCGAGCTGGCGCCCGGTGGTCAGCACCATCGGGAAGGCCTCGTCAGGCAGCTCGTCCGGCGGAATAATACTGGCCGGGACCAGTTTGCCGCGGCCGTCAGGCGTTGGGAAGCCGTCGCTGAAAACGATCTCGTTACCGGGCTTGTCCGGTGCTGAACAGGGGTAGGTCACGGATTCCTCCGCCGACACACGCTCCCAGCTGATATTGTCCAGTGATGGCATGACACTTGCCATCTCGGCATAGACCTCGCCTGGATCGGCAAAGCTCCAGTCGCAGCCGATCCGACGCGCGAGTTCATTGGTAATCCACCAGTCCTGGCGGGCGTCACCCGGCAGTTCCACGGCCTTGCGGCCACGCTGCACCTGACGGTTGGTATTGGTCACGGTGCCGTCTTTCTCGGGCCAGGCGGATGCTGGCAGCACCACGTCGGCATGGAAGGCGGTCTCGGTCAGGAAGATGTCCTGCACCACCAGGTGTTCCAGTTTCGCCAGTGCGTCGCGCGCATGCTGTACATTGGGATCCGACATGGCCGGGTTTTCACCCATGACGTACATGCCTTTCACCTTGCCGTCGTGGATCGCCCCCATGGTCTCCACCACGGTCAGGCCCCGCTGCGGATCCAGGGGCGTACCCCAGACATCCTCGAAGTGCTGACGTATGTCGCTGTTCTCGACCAGCTGGTAATCCGGCAGCATCATGGGGATCAAACCCGCGTCCGAGGCGCCCTGCACGTTGTTCTGTCCGCGCAGCGGATGCAGACCGGTGCCAGGTCGGCCAACCTGCCCGGTTATCAGGGAGAGCGCAATCAGGCAGCGGCAGTTGTCGGTGCCATGGACATGCTGGGAAACTCCCATGCCCCAGAAGATAATCGAGGCCCTGGCGGTGGCGTAGGTGCGTGCCACCGTGCGCAGGATCCCGGCATCGATGCCACAGACGGGCGCCATGACCTCCGGGGTGAATGCCTTGATGTGCTCCCTGAGGTTCTCGAAACCCTCGGTGTGGGCATCGATATAGGACTGGTCGTAAAGCTTCTCGGTGACAATCACGTTCAGCATGGCATTGAGCATGGCCACGTCGCTGCCGGGCTTGAACTGCAGCATGTGGGTCGCATGGCGCTTCAACGCCATGCCCCGGGGATCCATGACGATCAGGGTGCCGGTCTTCGCTGCCTGCTTGAAATACGTCGCCGCGACCGGATGATTCTCGGTCGGGTTGGCGCCGATCACCATGACCACGTCCGCATCCTTGACGGCACCGAATGGCGCACTGACAGCGCCCGACCCGACGCCCTCGAGAAGCGCGGCCACCGACGAGGCGTGACACAGGCGCGTGCAATGGTCGACGTTGTTGGTGCCGAACCCGGTGCGTACCAGCTTCTGGAACAGGTAGGCTTCCTCATTCGAGCACTTGGCCGAGCCGAAGCCGGCGAGAGCATTCCCGCCGTCACGGTCGCGGATGGTCTTGAGGCCGTTGGCCGCCACATCCAGCGCCTCTTCCCAGCTCGCCTCCCGAAAATGGGTCAACGGGTTCTTCGGGTCTAGGTCGATGTCCCCGCGCTTGGGTGCATCGTCACGCCGGATCAGGGGCTTTGTCAGTCGCTGCGGGTTGTTGATGTAATCGAAACCGAAGCGGCCCTTCACGCACAGGCGGTTTTCGTTGGCAGGCCCCGAACGACCCTGTACCGCGACGATCCGGTTATCCCTGACCTGGTAGCTCAGCAGGCAACCCACACCACAGAAGGGGCAAACGCTGTCGACTTCATCAAGCCCGGCGCTGCTCCCTACGCCCTGCTCGTCCACCAGCGTCGCTTCCATCAGGGCACCGGTGGGGCAGGCCTGGACACACTCACCGCAGGCGACACAGGTGCTGGCACCCATGGGATCGTCCTGGTCAAAGACGATCTTGGCCCAGTGCCCTCGATTCGCCATGCCAATGACATCGTTGACCTGCACTTCCCGGCAGGCACGCACGCACAGGTTGCAGTGGATACAGGCGTCCAGCGCGACACGCATCGCGGGGTGGCTGGCATCCGGCGCATGTGGCTCCCTGCGGGGAAAGCGGCTGTCGCTGACACCCATGCGCTCGGCCCACTGCCAGAGCCGGGAATCACGGTCATGGGCAACGTCCCGTGCGGGCTGATCCGCCACCAGCAGCTCCATGACCATGCGCCGTGCAGTGCGTGCCCGTGCGTTGGCCGAGTGGACCTTCATCCCCTCGGTGGGCTTGCGCAGGCAGGAGGCGGCCAGCACGCGCTCCCCTTCGATTTCAACCATGCAGGCACGGCAGTTGCCGTCGGCCCGATAGCCCGGCTCCGGCGAGTAGCACAGGTGCGGGATGTCAGTGCCGCAGCGTTTGGCAGCCTGCCATATCGTCTCGTCCGCCCGGGCCTCAACGTCCTTCCCGTCCAGCGTGAAGCGCGTTGTGTCAGTCATGAGATGTCCTCGCGAAAGTACTTGAGCACCGAGTTGATCGGGTTGCCGGCGGCCTGCCCGAGTCCGCAGATGGAGGCGTCCGTCATGGCTGTTGTCAGCTCGGACAGCAGTCCCTCATCCCAATGGTCCCGGGACATCAGCTTTACTGCCTTCTCGGTGCCCACCCGGCAGGGTGTGCACTGGCCGCAGCTCTCGTCCTCGAAGAAGCGCATCAGGTTCAGCGCCACGTCCTTCATGTTGTCCTGGTCACTGAACACCACCACCGCCGCGGAGCCGATGAAACAGCCGTATTCTTCCAGGGTGCCGAAATCCAGGGGTACGTTGTCGAGAGACGCGGGCAGGATGCCCCCGGAGGCGCCACCCGGGAGATAGGCCTTGAAGCGGTGACCGTCCTGCATGCCGCCGCAGAACTCCTCGATCAGCTCCCTGATTGTGATGCCCGCGGGGGCCAGCTTGACGCCGGGTTCATTGACCCGGCCACTGACCGAGTAACTGCGCCAGCCCTTGCGACCGTTGCGCCCGGCCCCCGAGAACCACTCGGGACCCCGCTCGAGAATGTCGCGTACCCAGTACAGGGTCTCGACATTGTTCTCAAGGGTGGGACAACCGAACAGCCCCACCTCCGCGACATAGGGTGGCCGGTTCCGGGGCAGACCGCGCTTGCCCTCGATGGACTCGATCATTGCGGATTCCTCACCGCAGATGTAGGCGCCGGCACCACGGCGTATCTCCACCTTCACATGCTCCAGCAGGCCTTCAGCCTCGAGCAGCGCGAGTGCCTCCTTCTTGATCGCCCGGATCGCCGGGTATTCGTCGCGCACGTAAACATAGCAGGACGCGGCTTCCACTACCCACGCGGCAATCAGCATACCCTCAAGGAAGCGATGGGGATCACGCTCCAGGTAGTAGCGGTCCTTGAACGTACCCGGCTCGCCTTCGTCGCAGTTGACCGCCATCTGCCGCGGGCCTGCATAGCCGCGCACAATGCGCCACTTGCGCCCGGTCGGAAAGCCGGCGCCGCCCAGTCCGCGCAGCTCCGAGTGTTCCAGCGCTTCTATAATTTCCTCGACGGTTCGCCGGCCGGACAGGCACTCACGCAGCAGCCGGTAGCCGCCTTTGGCGACATAGGCCTCGTAGTCGATGTAATCCGGGAGCCGGTACCCGGTGTGTCCGTCACGGATTGCAGCGAGCACTGCGTCGCTACTCGTGTTTACCAGGTGGTTGTGACCCACCTCGGCGACAGGGGCCTTGTCACAAAGCCCCATGCAGGGTGCGCGCACCACGCGCACCTCTCGGCCCGCCTGCCCGGCCAGCTCCGTCAGCAGGGTCCGGGCGCCGGCCATCTCACAGGCAATGCTGTCGCACACACGCACCGTCAGTGGCGGGGGCGGGTCATCCCCTTCCCTTACCACGTCAAAATGGGCATAAAAGGTCGCAACCTCGTAGACCTCGGTTTGCGCCAGACGCAGCTCCTCGGCCAGCGCCGCCAGATGGCGCGCCGACAGATGACCGTAGTGGTCCTGAATCAGGTGAAGGTACTCGATGAGAAGATCGCGCCGGCGCGGGTTGCTGCCCAGCAACGCCCGAACTTCCTGCAGCGCCGTCGGATCCACCTGCCGGCCTTTTGGTGTCCTCCGTGTTCGCTTCTTGCCTGCACCCGGATGGCCCCGCCTGATTGCCGACTGCGTGGACTCTGTCATCGCCTGATCTCCAAGTGATTGTCTGGTACGGCCGCGCATCAGTCTCCCGGCCCGAAGGGGCGTTATTCGCCGCCGGAAAAACCCGCCACGCTAAGCTCGTGGTGTCCCGGCGCGGGATCTGACGCACACGCATGCCCAACAACGCCCCCATTCCCCGCCGGTTGTCCTGAATCGGACAGTCTTGTATATTGTATACCAGATACTTTTACTTGCAAGCAGACTCTTTTAGCCACCGCCGGCCGTGACCGGGCGACTTCGGTTTGTCCGGTTTTTACTGTTAGCGAGGGTAAGTCAGACGCATGTCGCCGAAACGGTTGCGAGTCCGACAGGAGCACAGGCACCATGTCGCTGAACGCGTCAGCCGGCGGTTCGGTGACATGTCATTACCGGTCGGCGTGCTGATGATGACTGAAGAATCCGGCAACGATGCCAAACCGCAACTCATGAGCTGTCCGGGAATGTTCAGCAGTGCAGCGGGCAAGTCGCATGACTGGGCATCATGTCTGACCACAGTGGGTAGCGGAGACGCGAAGGATTACATGATGAAGGAACGCACTTCCGCTGGCGCAAAAGCGGGGCTGACAGCTTGAACACGCACCGGTGGCGTGAAATCAAATCGGAATGCCGGCGAATGCCGCGCCTATTTGCGACGCCGTCTTTCCACGCTTTCGAGTTTCTCGGCCATGCGCTGTTCGCGGTCCACCCGGGTGCCCACCTGAAGGCAGGTGTGAATCCTTGGTGCGCCCTCGCCGTGAACCACCTCGTGGCAGCGTTTGATCGCGGCAAACACGTCATCCCACTCCCCTTCCACGTTGGTGCTGTTGCAGTTGACCTCGAAGGTCAGGCCCGATTCCTCGAGCACCCGTTCCAGGGCCGCAATATAGGGGGAGACCGAAATTCCCGCATCAATGGGTACAAGGGTAAAGCCGACGATTGCGTGCATACACCAGGCTCCAGACAGATCAGTAACGGACTGCGATTATACCCGACACAGAACTCTGCTCGTCGCCCCTTCCCTGTCCGGCGCAGTACGGCAAACGCCGGTGCAGAAGGATGACTCTGATGCAAGCCGGTTTATCAGGCACTGCGGCAAACCCATTCATCCCATGAACAATTCCCGAGGAGCACTGCTATGCAGCAGATAGAACATATCAAGGAATTCGGTGGCTGGCTCAACCGCTATCGGCACACCTCCGATGCCTGCAACTGCACCATGAGGTTCTCCGTCTATCTGCCGCCCCAGGCTGCCAGTGAACGGGTCCCGGTGGTGTACTGGCTGTCAGGCCTCACCTGCACCGACGACAACGCGCGGACCAAGGGTGGCATGCAGCGCTATGCTGCCGAACTGGGGCTTGCGCTGGTGTTCCCCGACACCAGCCCGCGTGGCACCGACGTGCCGGATGGACAAAACCGCTACGATCTCGGCAAGGGTGCAGGGTTCTACGTGAACGCCACCCAGGCACCCTGGTCAGAGCACTACCACATGTACGATTACATCACCCGGGAGCTGCCGGAACTGATCGAGAGCGAGCTCCCTGTCCAGTCTGGCATCAAGTCCATCAGCGGCCACTCCATGGGAGGTCATGGCGCACTGATCAGCGCCCTGAAAAATCCCGGGGCCTATCGTTCTGTTTCCGCCTTCGCCCCCATTTGCAACCCCTCGGTCTGCAGCTGGGGCCAGGGTTGCTTCGAGGCCTATCTCGGCGGGGACAGGGGAGCCTGGCAGGCTTACGATGCCACCGCCCTGGTGACAGCGGGTGCGCCACCGATCCCCCTGCTCATCGACAGCGGCACCGGCGACGAGTTTCTGGCCGAGCAACTCTATCCGCAGAACCTGGAAGCCGCCTGCAAGACTCGCAATTTCCCGCTGACCCTGCGCATGCAGGAGGATTATGATCACAGCTACCATTTCATCGCCACCTTCATCGGTGAGCACCTCGCCTATCACGCCGACAGGCTATACAGCGGGCGATGATGCCGGTCGATAAAAACCACAAGCAGTGACATGCGTATTTAACGCCTGCAGACGGAAGCAGACATGCCCTATACCAGAACATCTGACATAAACATTCACTACCAGCGCAAGGGAACAGGCTGTCCAGTCCTGTTTATCGGCGGCGTCGGAGGCGACCTGCGCAGCAAACCGAACGTCTTCGACACCTGTCTGGCGGACAGTTTCGACATCCTCGCATTCGACCAGCGCGGCACCGGGCTCACCGACAAACCTGATGGCACGTACACAATGGCACAGTATGCGCGGGACACGGAGGCAGTAATGGATGCCGTCAACTGGCACAGCGCCCATGTCGTTGGCGTCTCCTTCGGTGGTATGGTGGTACAGGAACTGGCGCTGAGGAGTCCACAGCGGGTTCGCAGCCTGGTGCTTTGCTGCACCACGGCCGGTGGCGCGGGCGGCTCTTCCTACCCGATCCATGAACTGTCCGGCCTCTCTCCCGCCGAGCGCTCGCGCAAGATGCTCGCGATCGGGGACAACCGTTACAACGAAGCATGGCAGGCAGAGCATCCTGAAGAGACAGAGCGCATGCTGCAGGAGGCTGCGGCGGGTGCGTCACCCTTCCTGAAGGAGCCGGGCGGCATCGCCGGCATCACCCGCCAGATCGAGGCACGCAGCCATCACGACACCTACGAGCGCCTGCCGTCAATACGGATTCCAACCCTGGTTTGCGGCGGCAAGTACGATGGCCAGGCCAGTCCGGAGGCAGTCAGAAACCTGCACGGCCGGATACCGGCGGCGGAATTGCGCTTCTTCGAGGGGGGACACCGCTTCCTGAGTCAGGATCCTGAAGCCTACAAAGTCATTGCCGGGTTTCTCCAGCGCCATTGCAGCGCCTAGCGTCAGGCATGTGCAATCTCTTCGACCAAGTGGGTACTATACAAAGCGCCCGTGCCGGTAATTCAATGACCAGAATTTATATTGCGAATCCATGATCAGGTCCCTTCGAATCCTTGAAAAAAACGCTCTTAAGATCGCGGACAAGGTCGCGTTGACAGTACCTGAAGAGGGCCTGAGCCTGACCTACGGCGAGCTTCTGGAGGCAGTCCGGAAGACGGCTGAGTCGCTCCAGCCAGCCATAGCCAACTGGCCGGAGAACCGGCCGATTGCGCTGTCCTTCCCGAACAGCCCGGAGTTTGTTGTTTCCTTTCTCGCGCTTGCGTGGTGCGGCATTCCCGCCATGCCTCTCAATCCCGCCCTGACAACGGACCTTGCCGCGGAACCGCTTGCCGATGAGCAACCGGGTGCGCTCATTGCGGCCCCGGGGCCCGGCGCCGCACGTGAGGCGGCCGAACGCATTGGCGTCCCGTGCTGGACCATGCATCCGGACTTCAGGATCGACGGGGTGCCTGCAGGTGGCATGGCCCGAAACACGCTCCCCGGCCCCGATTCCGTCGCCCTGCTTTTACAGACCAGTGGAACGACCGGAAAACCCAAATGGGTACCCCTCACCCACGCAAATCTGCTGGCCTCTATCGACAACATCACAGCCACCTACCAACTTTCTCCAGCAGACTCGACGCTCCTGGTGATGCCCCTCTTTCACGTGCATGGCCTGGTTGCCGCGCTCCTGTCCACCCTCTACAGCGGCGGGCGCGTTATCCTGGCACCCCGGTTTTCCGCCAGCCGTTTCGTGAAATGGACTCTTGCTGAAAAACCCACCTGGTACACCGCCGTGCCGGCCATACACCAGATCCTCCTCGGGCATCACGAAATGCAGGACATACCCGGAGGCCAGTTCCGGTTTATCCGCTCATGCAGTTCGTTCCTCCCGCCGGACACCATGTCCCAGATTGAAGATCTCCTGGGCGCGCCATTGCTGGAAGCCTACGGTATGACCGAGGCTGCCCACCAGATCGCATCCAATCCCCTGCCGCCAGCCGATCGTGTGGTGGGGTCCGTCGGTCAGGCCACCGGCGTCGAAGTGGCCATTCTGGCACCTGACGGGAGCATCCTTCCCGCCGGCGAACAGGGTGAGATCGCCATACGTGGCGACAATGTCATGAACGGTTATCTGGACAACCCTGAAGCCAATGCAATGGCGTTTTCCAACGGTTACCTGCGCACCGGCGATCTTGGAAAGATCGACACGAATGGATATATCACGCTGCTGGGGCGCCTGAAGGAATTCATCAACCGCGGCGGTGAAAAAATCCCGCCGGCGCAGATTGATTTTGTTCTTCTCAATTGCGACGGTATCGAGAAGGCAGCTGCATTCGGCGTACCCGACGCCATCTATGGTGAAACCGTACACGCCGCTGTTGTCACGAAATGGCCACTGACTGAAGAAGAGATCCTTGAGCATTGCCGGAATAAACTTCCCGGGTTCATGGTGCCCGTCCGCATACACATCGTCTCCGAACTGCCGCTGGGGCCGAGCGGGAAAGTCAGCCGCGTCACCCTCCCCAGACTCCTGGGACTCGCGTGAACACAAGTTGATCCTGTAGCCCGCGCGTCAATGCGCGCGGTTACAACATCGCCTCCAGGTGTGCCTCCACGCTGCGGGCCAGCGCCGGCAGGCTGTAGCCGCCTTCCAGGACAGATACGAGACGGCCCCGGGCATGCTCGTCGGCGACATCCCTGATTTTTCCGGTGGCCCAGGCGAAATCCTCCTCCAGCAGGCATAACTGCGCCAGCGGGTCGTCGTTGTGCGCATCGAAGCCGGCGGAGATAAACAGCAGTTCCGGCTCGAAGCTGTTCAGCGCGGGAAGAATCCGTTCCTCGTACGCCGCGCGGAACTCCTCACCCCGGGTTCCGGCCGGCAAGGGTACGTTGACGATATGATCGGACCGGGTGTCGGCCCCGCTTCCGGGATAGAAGGGATGCTGGAATGTGGAACTGAAAAACACGGCGGCATCGTTGCGAAAGATGTCCTCCGTGCCATTACCATGGTGAACGTCGAAGTCGACGATCGCGACCCTGCTCAGCCCGTACCGGTCCAGGGCATAGCGTGCACCGACGGCGACATTGTTGAACAGGCAAAAGCCCATGGCACGTGCGATTTCGGCATGATGGCCACAGGGGCGTACACAGCAGAAGGCCCGCTTCACGTCAGCGGACATGACGAGGTCCACGCCTTTGACCACGGAACCCGCGGCACGCAGGGCTGCATTGAGTGAATGCGGTGCCATGCTGGTGTCCGGGTCCAGATAAACGCGACCCTCACCGGGCTCGGCGGCAATCACTGCATCAACGTAGTCCCTGTCGTGAACCCGGTAAAGCTGTTCCCTGCTTGCCAGGGGAGCGTCATACTGCATCAAGCGATGCCAGATATCCCGGCTCGGAAGATAGTCCAGCACCGCCCTTATTCGGGCTGGTGACTCGGGGTGTCCCGCTCCGGTGTCGTGCAATTCGCAATCGGGGTGGGATATGAAGGCGATACCCATGGCTTGTCCTTCTTCTGCAAATTATCAGGAGCCGCCGAGCGATAGCGGCTGTGTTAGCTGCCAACAATACCGCGCACCCATCTGCAATAAACAGGCTATTTTGATGCTCAGTAATGGATCAGAAATTCTTGACAGGGAATTCACCGTGTATTCAGCCATGTCAGTTTTAATGCGGGTGCTGATTGGCCCTGCAGGGAACTTCACCGATACAGCATCACCGCTTCCTGCTCGGCGATCCATGCCGCCTCGTCTGCCCCGGCAAGGGCTTCCAGGTCAGCCGGCGTGGCCTCCGGGTCGTCCACCCACTGGCGCAGCAGCTCGCCGCCATTAATCAGATCGATGGCAAGGCGGTCGACTTCGTACTCGTAGGGGAAATCCCGCCAAAGCCCGTAATCCGGCCGCTGCCGGCGCAGGGCCTTGAAAGCCAGGGCCATCAGTCGCCAGGGATGGAATGCAGCATGGTCATAGGCCCCGTCCTCCACATGAATCTGCACCCCGGCGCACAGCTTTCCCGCGTGCTTGTGGAAAGTGGGTTCGAACCAGCACTCCCGCAGCCGGCATCCCAGCAGCCACCGGGGAGCAAGTTGCTGCATCTCCCCCAGGAGTTTTCGGGGTTCCAGATCCGGTGCCCCGAACAGCTCCAGCGGCCGGGTGGTGCCACGCCCCTCGGACAGGGTTGTGCCCTCCAGCATAACCGTACCGGCATAGCAGCGAGCCATCCAGAGATTGGGCGCGTTGGGACTGGGGTTAACCCAGGTGCGTTCATACAGGGGCCAGCCATAGCCCGGCCCGCTCTCCGGCGCCCAACCCTCCATGGTCACTACCTCGCATTCCACGTCCAGATTCAGGGTACGCACAAACCACAGGGCAAGTTCGCCCATTGTGAGGCCGTGACGCATGGGCAAGGGACCCGCGCCCACGAAACTCCCCCAGCCGGGACGCAAGGTCAGCCCCTCAACCGGACGCCCGGCCGGGTTCGGTCGGTCCAGTATCACCACCCGCTTGTGGAATTGCGCCGCCGCCTCCAGCACATAGCGCAGGGTGGTGATGAAGGTGTAGATGCGGCAGCCCAGATCCTGCAGGTCTACCAGCAGCACGTCAAAGCTGTCGATCATGGCCTGCGTGGGTCTGCGCACCTCGCCGTACAGACTGAACACCGGGATACCCAGCTCAGGATCGTTGAAATCCGGCGATTCCATCATGTTGTCCTGCTTGTCACCGCGCAGACCATGCTGGGGACCGAAGGCGGCGGCAAGCTGAATCTCGGGTAAGCGTGCAAGGGCGTCCAGGGAATGGGTGAGATCGTCAGTCACGGAGGCCGGATGGGCCAGCAGGGCCACACGACAGCCCGTGAGGGACCGGCGCAGCTCGGGCTGATGTAACAGGCGGTCGATGCCAAACTTCATGGTCTTGCTCCACCGGCTGGATTGTTCAAGTCGCGCATTCAGGGCAGTACCAGTTGCAACGCGAAGGCGTCAGTGTGATGGAAGTCGGGCTTGCCAGGAGGATGTTGCAACGCCCAGTAAGACAGCAGGCCGTCAGCATCCTCAACGACCGCGGACAGCCCAAGCCGCTGCGCACTGCCCGGTGGCAGAGAATCCCGGCAGATCTCCGCATCCAGCTCTAATCGATTCATGCTCTTTCGCACCACGATTCCCGGGTTGAACTCGACACCCGGTTCACCGCCCTCCCGATAGCCGCGAAAGGCATAGGCTGCCCACTCCCCCGAGGGCGAGAAATTGAATTCACGATACCCGGGGCCGCCCTCCGGCATCGCGAAAACCTCGAAGCAGGTATGCCGCCACAAACCACCCGCCCGTCGACAGGGTCCGTGTTCAGGAATACGCAAACTGGCGATATCACCTTCCAGGGTGAAGGCCAGGGTGAGGATGTGGCCGGGCGCCGTACCCACCAAGGCTTCGATACCCTGGATTGCCCGAGAGGGGGTTTCGGGATGGCAGGCAAGGGTCAGGGACACTGAGTCTGCAATGGCATTCATGAATGACAAGGCTAGCATTCAGGCACTGGGTTCGCATGCGGGTTTTATCCGGTAAAAGTTCGCAAATGGGAATTTCGCAAGGATACCGGAGTTGACTTTTTGCTCAAGACCCCTGATCTGTCCCCCATCGAGTACCCTGTGATAGGGTCTTGCCAGCAGATTTCAGAGCAGATCAATGACACAGAACACACTGTACTGGCACGATTACGAGACATTCGGCCTGGATCCGGCGCGCGACCGGCCGGTGCAATTCGCCGGTATCCGTACCGACGAGGACCTCAATATTGTCGGCGAACCGCTGAATATCATGGCGCGGCCGGCACCGGATACCCTGCCGCACCCGATGTCATCGCTGATTACCGGTATTACCCCGCAGCAGGCGCTGGAGCAGGGCCTGCCGGAAGCCGAGTTCATCGCCCGTATTCTGGCGGAGTTATCACAGCCCGGCACCTGCGGTGTGGGTTACAACTCGCTACGCTTCGATGATGAGGTGACGCGCAACACCCTCTATCGCAACCTCTACAGTCCCTACGATCGCGAGTGGCAGAACGGCAATTCGCGCTGGGATATCATCGACATGGTGCGCGCCTGCCATGATCTGCGCCCGGAAGGCATTGTCTGGCCCCGCCGCGCGGATGCCGATCGGCCCAGCTTCAGACTCGAGGAACTCACCCAGGCTAATGGCATTGCCCATGAACAGGCACACGACGCCCTGTCCGATGTCTACGCCACCATTGCGATCGCGAAGCTGATCAGGGAACAGCAGCCCAGGCTCTATGATTTTCTCTACCGGTCTCGGCGCAAGAAGGAAGTCCTCAGGCACATCGACCTGAAGGAGATGACGCCCATCCTGCACACGTCAGGGATGTACGGTAGCGATCACGGCAGTACCCGTCTGGTGGTGCCGGTTGCCGCTCACCCGACCAACAGCAACAGCATCATTGTGTTTGACCTCGCGCAGACCCCCGGCTTGCTGCTCGATCTCGGGGTAAAAACACTGCGGGAACGACTTTACACCGCAAACGAGGATCTCCCCGAGGGGGTCGAGCGCCCGGCGCTCAAACAGCTTCTGATCAACAAGTGTCCGGTGATTGCACCGACTTCCACCCTGACCGGCGATGCCGCGAAACGGCTCCGAATCGATCTCATCAAGGGCATGCGTAACCGCCAGATGCTGCTTAATGCGCGCAAGGCGATCCAGCAGAAGATAGCCGGAATATTCGAGCCGCGCGAGTTCGAGCCGCTTACCGATCCGGATCTGATGATCTATGCCGGCGGCTTCTTTAATGACAGTGACAAGGCGCAGATGAGCAAGATACACGACGCCGATCCACAGGAACTGGGGACGCAAAGCTGGAGCTTTGCGGACAAGCGTCTGCCGGAGATGCTGTTTCGTTACCGGGCGCGCAATTACCCCGAAACACTCAGCACCGACGAGCAGGCGCAGTGGCTGGAGCATTGCCGCGCCCGCCTGGTTGACGGGGAATCAGGTCACCTCAACTTCACGGATTTTCACGCCGAGATAGCGCAACTGCGCGCACAGATGGCGGTGGATGATCAAAGCAACAGACTACTGGACGATGTGGCTGCCTTCGGCGCCGAACTGGAGTCCTTTGTTCGATCGGCAGCTGAATAATCATGGGGCAGACCGCAATTTCTGGGAATGCGCGGCGTGATGCATGCACCTTTCAGCGTCTCGGTATCCGTATCTCGAGCATACCATCCATCATCCGCGTTTCCAGTCCGGCCACATCGGCATCGCGCGGCAGCGGCAGCGTACGCGAGAAACGCCCATACGTGCTGGCACCCGCGTTTCGCTGCCCGTTTCGCCAGTTCCGCCACGCCAGCGTTGCGGTCTCCAGACGGATGCGGCCGCGCTCTGTGCTAACGGTGATGTCCTCCGGGCTCATACCCCTGGTATGGATGCGCAGCAGGTAGCCATCCGCGTCGCTGGCCTTTTCGATACGAATCCCCGGCCGTTGATCGACAGCCCGCCGATAGCCGTACGGCTGCTCCGCCCGGTAGAAGTAGCTGTCACCACTGTAGTATCGACCGCTGTAGTACGGAGCGTGGTATCGCTCAGGCTGCTGCCACGCGAACACACCGGTCGTACACGTCAGCAAAAATACGTTCAACAGGAACTTGTTCATAACAACCCTCCTCCCGGGTACACGACCTGTACCGCCCCGCCAGAAGTTTACACACTGCAGTCTCACTAATTCACCACTCCCTTACAAGGCAACATGGACAGCATGAGGGATGAGAACCGGGGTTCCTAACCGCCTGATTTATCATCCGCCCCTAGCCGCGCCGCCAACCTCCTCCCGCATCGGGACAAAGGCGACGCCAAGAATTTCGCTTACGTCGATGTGATCACCTTCTCCCCGCGTAACCACGACAAGTTGCTGCGCCTCGTATGGTTCCCCCACGGGGATGACCAGGCGACCGCCGGTCACGAGCTGCTCGACCAGCGGCTGCGGGATATGGGTCGCGGCGGCCGTCACGATGATGCCGTTGTAGGGAGCGTGCTCGGGCCAGCCCGCATAGCCGTTGCCAATACGGCATTCGACATTGGTGTAGCCAAGGTCCTTCAGACGCCCGGCCGATATCTCGCCCAGTTCACTGACCACCTCGATGCTGTAGACCTGCCTGACCAGTCTGGAGAGGATCGCCGTCTGGTAGCCCGAGCCGGTGCCGATCTCGAGCACCACGTGATCGTCTTGCGTCTGCAGCAGGTCTGACATCAGCGCCACGATGTAGGGCTGCGATATCGTCTGACCATAGCCAATGGGAAGCGGGCCATTCTCGAAGGCGAGATGCATCATGCTGGACGGGACAAATGCCTCGCGCGGCACCTCCTCCATGGCCTTCATCACCCGGGGATCAAGCGCACGCTTGCCTATCAGGCGGCTGGTGTATTCAACCTCCCGGTCAATATCGGCAATCATGCGCCGCATGCCCTTTTTCATAACACTCCCTGCTCGCCGTTCCCGGGGCGCGCGAAACCGCCGCCCCTGTTTTTATATTAGACGCGCTCTGTTAGTTTTTGGGCATGGGCGTACATAGTTACGGCATCCTCCTGTTCCAGCGGACCGAAGACGGGCTGCGGATCCTGCTGGCGCATCCCGGCGGGCCATTCTGGACAGGAAAGGACGACGGCGCCTGGTCAATCCCGAAGGGACTGCCGGAAGAAGGCGAGACTGCACTGGAAACCGCACGACGCGAATTTCGGGAGGAGACCGGCTTTAAGGTCGAGGGAAGATTCATCCCGCTCGGCGAGTTGAAGCAGCCAGGCGGCAAGACCATCCATGCCTGGGCGCTGGAGCACGACCTGGACGTAACCCGGATACGCAGTAACACATTCAGCCTCGAATGGCCGCGACAGTCGGGCAATGTCCGGGAATACCCAGAGATCGACGAGGGACGCTGGTTCAGCCTCGAGGAAGCCAGACAGAAAATCACTGCCGGCCAGGCCGGATTCCTCGACCGGCTGCAGGGGCACCTGCAGTGACCCGCATACTTCGCCAGGCGGTCAGGGCAATAGTGGGGAGTTTTTGAGAAAAGCAGTTCGGTTTGAAGGGGAAATCATCCCCGAAAGCCGCGCAACCTACTGGAATATAACGGAATTAGCCATGCCCTGCAGAGACTCGGGACAGAGACCAGACTTGCTGGCGGTGGAGGCAGTCTGCAGCGAACCCGTCTCGGCCAATTTCCCTGATAAACGGGAAAATACAGTGAAAAAAGCGTCTCCCCCACCTGTATCAGCCCTCCTCTGCCGGCAATTCACTGTTTTAATTTCCAATTCCTGTGCTCTGTGGACAGTCTCCGAAACCAGGAACAGGGAATTAACAGGGAAATCATCTACTGGCGTAAACCTCGTCGGGAGGCAACCTGGAGAAGCAGCAATCTGGAGTACACTTGACTGGTCTGACAACTGCCATTGCCCGACGGATCGATAACTGAGATGACTTTTCCGGCAAGACTCTCCCGGCGCCAGTTCTTGACAACACTTGCCGCGCTTTGTGCCGGTGCCCTTGTGCCTGCCACAAGGGCGGCCAACCGGGAAAAGCTCATCAGCAAGCCGATCCCGTCCAGCGGCGAGGCCATGCCGGTGATCGGCCTCGGCAGTTCGCGTACCTTCAATGTCGGCGATGACGTTACCGCGCGCAACAGCTGCGCCGAGGTGATCCGCCACTTCCTCGATGCCGGCGGCCGCATGATCGACTCCTCACCCATGTACGGCAGCTCGCAGCCGGTGATCGGCTACGCCCTGAACAAGCTCGGCAGGTCGAGCGAGGTTTTCTCCGCCGACAAGGTATGGATCCCGGCGTCAGGCAAGGGGCGCCAGCAGATGGAGGCCTCGCGCCGGTACTGGGGTGTACCGGGCTTCGATCTCATGCAGGTGCACAACCTGGTTTCGTGGCAGGAGCATCTCGAAACCCTGTACGAGATGAAGGCAGCCGGCGACATCCGCTATGTCGGTATCACAACCTCGCATGGCCGCCGTCATGAAGAATTCATGGAAGTGATGAAAAGCCGCGAACTTGATTTCGTCCAGTTCAGTTACAACCTTGTCGACCGCGAGGCCGAGCGGCACCTGCTGCCGCTGGCGGCCGAACGCGGTATTGCGGTCATCGTCAATCGCCCGTTCCAGCGGGGCGATCTCATCGATCGCCTCGAGGCGCACCCGTTACCGGGATGGGCCGGCGAGATCGGCTGTAACAACTGGCCGCAGTTCCTGCTCAAATTCATCGTCTCACACCCGGCGGTGACCTGTGCGATACCGGCGACCTCGCAGGTCGCGCACGTAAAGGAAAACATGGGCGCCTGCCACGGTGCGCTGCCCGATGCCGATATGCGGGCGCGCATGATCGCCCACGTCGAAAACCTGTGATGGATGCATGGTGGACGTACGGCATCACCGACCTGGTGCTGTTCACCCCCGAAACCTACTTTCGTCTGTTCGAGCTGTATCACCGGGACTGGTGGCCAATGCAGCTGGCGTGCCTGGCCATGGCCGTGGTCATTTTGCTGTGCCTGTGGCTGAGACCCGCCCGGGGTGGCCGGGTGATCGCCATCCTTCTTGCCGCAAGCTGGGGCTGGGTGGGCTGGGCGTTCCTCCATCTTCGCTTCGCACCCATTCACTGGGTCGCGAACTGGTACGCGGTTGCCTTTTTTCTTCAGGCGCTGCTGCTGTTCATCTACGGGGTGTCACGTCGCGGGATGGAATTTGAAACCGGAAATACCGTGCGTACCGGCATCGGCGTTGTCGTCCTGCTATTTGCGCTACTGGTAATGCCGGCAACCGCTCACCTAAGCGGACGCGAGTGGATGCAGGCGGAGCTGTTCGCGATGACCCCCGACGCCACCGCGCTGGCCACACTCGGTCTGTTGCTGCTGGTAAAAGGCCAGGTTGCCGTCTGGTTGGTGATAATTCCGGTGGCCTGGAGCTTCGTCACTGGTGCGACCTTGTGGGCGCTGGAAGCACCCGAGGCACTGATACTGCCTGTTGGGGCCATCCTGACAATTGTATTGATGATCATGCCCGTATACCGACGATAAAAACCTGCTCGCTTCGGTAAAAATTGTCCGTGTTGCACTGTTTTAAAGGAATATACTCGTAACACTGACCTCTATCCCCGTCGCAAAAACGCCAACCACCGTGCCAGGTTCAGCAGACTGGCAAGCGAGCTAGCCACATAGGTGTAAGCCGCGGCACGCAGCACGCTGCGGACGGCTACTTCATCGTCCGGTTCGATGTAGTTGCCGGATCGGAGAATGGGCAATGCCTTGCGGAAACTGGCATCCAGCTCGACCGGCAGGGTGACCAGATGCACCAGTGTGGCACTGGCCATGCTGCCCAGGCCGATGATCGCCATCACAAACCCGGAGGAAGGGGCGCGGGTCACGGCCATCACCACCGGCAGCAGGAACATGGCCCCGGCACCGATCTGCTGGGCCGTCTGCGCGAGCTTCACCAGACTGTGACGGAGCGCGAGCTTGGATTCGTTGCGCTGGTGCTGGATGGCATGGCCCACTTCATGCGCCGCAACCGCCACCGCGGTGAGGGACCGGCCATTGTAGTTCTCCGCACTCAGGCGCACGGCGCGGCTTTCTGGATCATAATGATCACCACCCTTCTCCGCCTTCTCCACACTAACGCCAGACATTCCGAATCGGTCCAACAAGTGGCGCGCCAATTCTCCACCGGCACCAGGAATCCTTGAAAGCGGAGTTGCATAGCGACGAAAGGTATATTGAGCCCACCATTGTGGCCCTAGAATTAACAGCAATAGTAGAACGATAATGACTACAATGTGCATAGCCCATTATAGAATGAATGTCCTGAAATGTTTTGCCCTGAGCAGGGTTTACTGCGTAATAGTTATGAAATTGAGCTGCCGTCTACAATCTGAATGACTGTATTTAACCAGCGAGAGACCTTCCGATTTTACGTCCGATAGCAGGCAAGATTGGAATATCTATTTCCGGGATTTTAGTAATTCCAGAATCCGGAATCAGATCTAACTAAACAGTGGCGAATGACTGTTTTCGCTGAATGCGGCCGCCGGCTAAACCAAAGACCCGGGCGTTGACTATTGGGTTTACCCGATCATTTAAAAATATTGCGGTGAATGCTTTCGTGACGGGCGTGATTCGTGGCGAGACGCCGCTCCTACAGAAAAGATCTGCTTCAGGATTACCACTTTACATCGCTGGTAACACCTCGGGAGTTTCTTAACCGGGATTCAGTTCCGGCAGGCCCGGCTGATCGGCGTCTTTTTCGCGGGAAGGTTTGCGCCTGCCGAGGCGATCAAGTTCATAAATGAACGCCTGCTTCCACGCCTCGATTTCCAACGTCACCTTACCACTGCCATAGAGCGAAGTACCTAAATCACCGAGGAGCTGCCTGATGCGGGTGACGTCAAACCGAGGAAAGGCAGTCTCCATTGCCCTGCCCAGTTCTGTAAAGGTGCTCTGGGCCGGGAGTCCCAGCACCTCGCTGGCGTACTCCTGAAGACAGTGCCTCAGTTCACGTTCATCGTGTGCTGCTTCGATACGCTTCTTCAACCTGCCGGTTTCCATCCAGCGGAGCCGCGGTTTCGGCAGATGGGCGGCAAGCTGCGCCGTGCGGTCCCGCGCTGTCTCGAACTGAGTGAAGCGACCCAGAGGCCCGGCTTCCGGTTCTCTCTGTTGACCAGCCTTTTTAATGGCCCGTGCGTTCATCCATCTATGCCACAGCGAGATCAGCCAGGCCCGGGTATTGCCCGCCAGCCGAACTAACCGGCCCGGCGTCGGATCACCGCCCGCCTGCCGTGCACAACGACCCCGCAGCCACCAGCCTGCCGTGAAGGCTAACACGGCGATACCCAGGAGCAACGGCAACACCCATAGCGACAATTCCTCCCGCGCCGGTGGAACAGCCGTCGATAAGTTGTTCGCGGTTCCCGCAGCGGGTGGCACCCTGATCGGGAGTCCCGGCCATTCGGATTCCGCCTCGCTGTTGCGGTTGATGCTCCACCAGGAAATCCGAAGGGGTGGCACCTTTAGACTGCCGGCCTGCAGCGGAATCAGAGTCACGGTTTCGATGCGCTGCCCTTGCATCATCATTTTCCCATTGCGGCCCAGCCGACTCGTTGTCCGGCTCTGGCCGGGATAGATCCTGAAATCATCCGTGTTTTCCAGCAGGGCGGCTGCCTCAGGCAGGCGCTCACCATCGGCGCCCAGTGCATTCTGAATGATGGTCAACCTGATTGGCTGTCCAATCCGTACAGTCTGCCGGGAATCGAAATGCACCTTGAGTTCATGCGCATGCAGCACTGGCAGGGTCTCGCTGCCCGCGCTGACGCGCCGTACTTCGAAGTTTACCGGTTCGGAAGTAGCGCTGATGATCTGTGGTGCGGCCATGCCGCCCTCGTTCGCATTCATCGACGAGTTATTCGCCACGGCCCGGACCTTGAGGGCAGGAATCCGCACCGATCCAGCCGCCAGTGGCATCAGGGCATAGTAAAAGTCCGTTACCATCTGACGGTTCCCGATCATCCGGGTTGCCGGTGGTGCTTCGTCAAGCTTCTCGAGGATGAAGCCCCGGGAGGATACCGGATCGACCTCGATATCCCTGACCCCCTGGCCATGATAGACGCGTACTGTCAGGATCACCGTCTGCTGCACAAAGGGTTGTGTATCACTCAACAGAGCCTCGGTCCGCATATCGGCAGCACCCTGTGCCGCGACCACGCCAATGCCGCTCAGCAGCACCAGCAGAACCAAACCCTGCAGTAAAGTCCTCATATGTCTGATCTGTATCTAGTAGTGAATAGAAAAACAGCACGGCACGCCCTCCTTACCGGAAGGCATGGTAGTGGTATGGATTGTGTCGCCAGCAAATAAGCAGTCTTCATTAACAGGGATACGGGCAGCCCGTACCGATACAGCATGGAATTATAATAAGCCGAATATTAACGCATACTTATATACCAGGCAAGCCTTATCAGGCGCGATGGATAAAGTCGCTACCGGGCAATTCAATGCAGTGCCTCGATTTCACGTCCTCGCGCCAGCCCGGATAAAATGGTTCTTCGAGCGATTCAAGAAATCTGTAGTCATTATGTTCCTGTATTAATCAGCCCAATAGCCGTGACCAAGGCCTATCTTGTCGGATTGCCCCTCCGATGGTAACCGACAATAATCATGGTCTTAGGCTGGTTTAAATACAAATCTGGAATGTTTCGTATCGAACCCCTGATTGCAAAGTCGTGGACTCTGAATACGAGGATTTTATTGTTCGCAAGTTTCACAGAGGCACACAATGAAATTGAATCCAATTGCGATACTGCTGGTTGGCCTGGCTACTGCAGGTGCATTCCTGTTGACCAGCGGCTCCTCCACCCACGCCTATGAAGACCAGTTGCTGGCGGTGGCGGTACACCAGTCCTTTGGAAACCTGGCACCGAAAATCACACAGGAATCCCCTGAGATACAGGCGTTGCTGCTTGACTATGCCGACAATGAGCCATTACTCCTTCAGACCAGATTGGCGCTGCTGGGTTATCCTGATCTGGCCCACCGTATCCTCCCGACCTACGGGGACGAACCCGAGTTTCATGAGGTGCTACTCATATACGGGGAAGCTGCCCTACCCCCGATCGCCTGCTTCATGAACCATGATAGACATGTGGATGGGCGGTGTACCGCCGCTTGGTTACGATGTCGAGGAGAAGTGCCTGCTCATCAATACGCAGGAGGCAAAAACTGTTCAGCATATCCACAGTCGCTATCTGGCACTCGGCTGTGTTCGAGAATTGAAGTCAGAACTGGATGACCAGGGAATTGTCAGTAAAATCCGGCAGACCTCAAATGGCCCCACAGGTGGCGAGTCATTTTCACGAGGAGCCCTCTACACCATCCTGAAAAACCCGCTATATATCGGCATGGTCGCTCACAAGGGAAGCCTGTATAAGGGCAAACACCAGCCCATCCTGGATATGAAGACCTGGGACCGGGTTCAGGCACTGCTTGCCAGTAACCGGCATCAGCGACAAACACACCAAGAGTCCCGGTCCCCTTCCGTGCTGGCTGGACTGCTATTCGATGACAACGGCAACCCCATGAGCCCGACGCATGCCCGGAAAGGCAGTCAGCGCTATCGGTACTATATCTCCCAGGCCGTACTCAAATTTCGGGAGTCCGAGGCAGGCAGCGTTATCCGGGTCGCTGCAAATATCGTGGAGCAGGCCATTACCGATGAGATCAAACGACTTCTGCGCTCTGGATGTGAATTACTGGATAGGATCGGCAATACAGGGCTGAGTGCCCCCGAACAGGAGAGACTGATTACCAGGTCGAAGTCACTGGCAGACAAGTGGGATAAGCAAAAGCTCCACGCACAGGTTCAACTTTTGAAGAAGACCCTCCACAAGGCGGTCATTAGTCGAAACAGCATAGAGGTCTTCTACCGTCGTTCAGGTCTTACCCAGATTCTGTTGCCCGGCACCCCTGGGCCGGATCCCATTGATGATGCCGCTATAGATTTCTATCAGGTTAGCGTACCCGTAAAACTGAAACGCTGCGGCATTGAGACCAGATTAATCGTAGAGGGGGAGACCCCATCCGTCGCACATAAGAGAACAGTACAGGCAGTACAGGATTCACTCAGGAAAGCCTTGCAATGGAATCAGGCGCTTATTAGCGGAAAGGCAAATTCCATGGCGGAACTGGCAAGAAGTGAAGATGTCACCCAGCGATATATCGCCCATATCATCAAGCTGGCTTACCTGGCACCTGACATCATGGATGCCATCATCAAGGGAAATGTACCAGCCCAACTCTCACTGGGACAGCTCAAGAAAGACATTCCCCTGGACTGGGATGAGCAGCGCCGCCTGTTCGGCTTCAGTAACACAGCTGCGGCTTGAACCTGACTCAGTATTCCTCGGTCACCAGCGCATATTCGCCGGATGCTTCTAGCGAATTAACAAAGTCTTTGAGTTCAGTAACTCCCTCGTCCTGCATTGAGCCAAAGCAATACTCGATAAAATCCAGCAGCTGGGTCTTGTCCACACGCGCAACCCAGCCACCATAATCCGTTTGCTTGTAAGTCGCTTTCGTTTTGGAAACCCAGTCATGAAACCGGGCATTGTAGTTATCGAAAGATGGTGGCGGGAATGCTGGTCCGATGCCTCGCGGGATATTGCCATTCCAATCGCCCCCCTCCCAGCTGAATGACGGGTCCGACAGGTCTCCGATGTACGTTGTGCAGTAGGTCATTACTCTTCCAGAATTATAAGCAAGCCCATGAC